>Ga0255765_1001888_pt1 | contig 24991 bp, 32 predicted proteins | sample 041ome_8_FD_179965 | JGI IMG/M metagenome (GOLD analysis project Ga0255765, IMG submission 179965) | Coastal salt marsh microbial communities from the Groves Creek Marsh, Skidaway Island, Georgia - 041407BS metaG (version 2) | ecosystem: Environmental > Aquatic > Marine > Intertidal zone > Salt...
TCATATTGATAATGAGGGAAACATTACAATTAAAATCTACAAAGATTAATTCTTTGGCTTATATACTTTTCTTTCACTAAGGTTTAAAAGAACTCTGGACTTTGAAAACAAAAGGGGAAAGTATACGTCATTAGCCCAATCTTCGTATAAATTATCATAAAATTTACTATCTGGATCTCCTGATTGACCTGGAGAATTTGTTGCAAAGCTATTATCCCAATTACCAGTATCAATCATTACTCTGAAACTACCTCCTGATCTTTGATTTAATGAGTTAGAAGTTGATCCTGGGGTATATCCATCACCTCCTCTTGGGTATGATTGTAGGCCAATTATGTCTCTAATTGAATCATTTACAACTTTTTCTAGGGGGTGATATATTTTGACATGTTTGAAATTTTCCTGACCATAAACCCAATTTTCAGGATTTTCTCCAAATTTTTCTTTTAAATTATCTATTGAAGAATTAAAGGTTTTGTCCAAAAGTTCTTTTCTATCTCCAGCATTCATTTTAGAAATTTTATCAATTACTGTTAAAAGCTGCATTGAAATGTAGTTTTTTACTTTTTCTGGTATGAATTTCTTATTTATTTCTTTAATTAGCTGATTCTGCCACTCAACGTATATTCCAGCCTCTATTGATGATTTAGATAGCTTTTTATCCCATTTTTCAAGCATAGAAAAGTATTCAATATTATTAGAGATAAGTCCTGAGGAAATATTTATAATCTGTTCAGAAGGAATTGAATAATAATCAACTTGTAGATCAAGCATCTCTTTTAAATTAAATTTCTCTTTACTCTCAAGAACTCTATTTATTCTGTCACCTCTATAAGGGTCTGCCCAGTCAAATCCTATTGCTTCCCATTTATTATAATCTTCAGGAGTTACATTTTGATTTGCTGTAGATATATAACCTATTTCTGGATTATATAGGTTAGGTTTTTCAATTATTGGTAGATAGCCTTCCCACTTATTACTTCCGTCACCACTAACAGGTACCATTCCACTATGAGTTTTTCTAATTGGAGCTATCCCAACAGCTTGCCATCCGATATCGCCATACTTATCAGCCCAAACCATGTTCTCTCCTGGAATATTAAAATAAGTACAGGCCTCTCTAAATTCATCCCAAGTTTTAGCTTGATCCATTCTAAGAGATGCTAAGTAAGGTGATCCTCCAATTTCTGACCATCCATTTTTTACTGCATAAGCTTTATTCCTCTTTGTATCTATAAAGGTTACTGGACCATGAACTGAATAAAAAAGATTAACATCAACATCCTCAGTTCCTTTGACTTTAATTGTCTCCTCTATGATCTCAAACTCATTCCACTGACCATTATAAAAATATTGGTAGGAGTTTCTTGGGTTTAGATCATAAATATATAAGTCCTCAGCATCAGTCCTAAAAACAGTTAGTCCCCATGCTCCAATACCATTGTGTCCAATTGAGATTCCGGGTATTTCTGGTTCACCTCCCCCTATGACGTTCCATCCTGGTGCTACAAGATGTGCCATATATCTTAAGGAAGGGTTTGATAGAGACCTATGAGGATCATTAGCTAGAATAGGAAAGTTTGATTCAGATTTTTCAGCTGAAATTGCCCAGTTATTACTTCCTATAGAATATTTATCATTTAATATATCATCTTGAAAAACATCTGCAATTTCATCATCATTTCTATATTTTTCTAATATGTATTTTTCTTTAAATTCAATAGGGTCTCGATATGCATCATATAATCTTAAGATATCCTGTTTTAAGTCCTCATAAGTAATATCATCAGGTAATTTTAGTGATGGCTCTTTAGGGTGAAACCATAGTAAATCTTTAACTAGATCTTCCCCAATTAAAGAAACTGCTCTACCTATGTTTAACTCTTCTTCAATATTCCCAAGAAGTCCTTGGTGTCTTGAGATAACAACTTCATTAGTCCAAGCCTCTGGTTTAATACCTAAAATATCAAATTCAATCGGTAATAAATCAGGATTAGCATTTACCTCTTCAATATATTTATTTACTCCGGACACAAATGAAGAAACTATTTCAAAACCATCTTCGTGATAATGGTTTAATTCATCTTTCATATCCCCTCTAAACTTGAATAATCTTGTTCCTATATCTCTCTCAAGCTCATCTTCACCAAATATTTCTGAAACAGTCCCTGTAGCTTGTCTTCTCCATATTTCAAATTGAAATAATCTATCTTTTGCAGCCAAATAACCTTGCATAAAGAAAAGATCATTTTGGTTATTTGCATAGATGTGATTTATTCCATAATTATCTCTTAAGACTTCAACTTCATCTACTATCCCACCTATTTCAATAGAATTTGAGCATGATAGTATAAGAGCTGAGATAAGAAGTAAAAGTGGTTTTTTTAACATAGTTATTATTTCAATTTATTAAAAATATATTTCTTGTGCCAATCTAAAAGTATTAGAGTGTGCCTCAATTATATTCTTTAGAAGCTCTGAATATCCTCCACCCATAGATACTTGAACAGGTATTGAGTTTTTTTTACACAATTCCAAAATAAATTTATCTCTTTCTTTACATCCATCTATAGATAGACCAAGTCTACCCAATTTGTCATTATTAAGAACGTCGACACCTGATAAGTAAAAAATAAAATCTGGTTTAAAATTGTCAATAGCGTTAGGTATAATACTCTTTAACTTATTTAAATAAAATTTATCATCTGTATCATCATCAAATTCTACATCTATATCACTTTTTTCTTTTCTAAATGGGTAGTTTTTTTTACCATGAAAAGATATTGTAAATACTTCTTTATTTTTACTAAAAATTGATGCAGTACCATTTCCTTGATGAACATCAAGGTCAATGATCATAATCTTTTTCGCTAGTTTTTTATTAATAAGGTATTTAGCGGCAATAGCCTGATCGTTTAACATGCAAAATGCTTCTCCTCGATCGTAAAATGCATGATGGGTACCCCCTGCAATATTCATAGATATTCCATGTTTAATTGAGTAATGGACACATTCAATTGTGCCTTGAGCTATAACCATTTCTCTTTCAACAAGTTCTTTGCTAAGAGGAAATCCTATCTCTCTTATCTCTTTCTTTGATAGCTTTAGATTTTTGAATCTTTCGAAGTATTCTTTTTCATGTGTTTTTAAAACAATTTCATGTGAAATAATTCCAGGCTTAAAAAAGTTATCAGTGGAACAAGTATTTTCTCTAATTAATTGTTCTGGAATAAGCTCATATTTAATCATTGGAAACCTGTGGTTCTCTTCAAGTGGGTGTATGTAGTTTCGGTTGAAAGCAATTTTGAGCATATTTAAATATAAAAAAAGGCCTCAAAAGAGGCCTAAAATTTAAATAGAATTTTAATTCTTATTAATTATCTGAACTTAGTTCAGGAATTAGTCTCATATGACGAATTCTTCTTTCTTCAACTGCTGCTTGAACACGTGCGCTATCTTGATCATAGGAATCAGGCCCAAACATTTCATCATATTTTGAAATTAATGCTTGAAGAGGCTCACCATAATCAGATTGCTGATCTTCAAAACTAGCATGATCAAAAAATACAGCTACCCAGTTCCCATCACAACCAGAAGTACAATTTAATACTGTAGTTCTTGACATTTCCACATCCATTGCTTCTCTTGCCATTACTTGTCTCTCTCTGAATCTCCAAAAGTCTTGACCTTTACCTTCTTTAACTTTGTAGAATATCACTCTTCTTAACAAGTCATTTGGTGGATTTTCAGGTGACCATGATGCCCATCCAACTCTTGTCCACATTGCAGTCCTACTAGCTTGATCATTTTCAATATATTGTGAAACGTTTTTAGCCCAATAGTCAAGCTCGTCTTGATAATCATTGTCAAAAGATGCAATATCACCTACTTGAGCTCTCCATATTTTACCAGCGTTAGGACCAGTAAGAATGTTGAAAGTATAAAATGAAGAACGACCTTCTTCATTATTAAACATTTTTGTTTTTTTACCACCCCATTTAATAAAATTTGCCATTTGACCATCTTTAACTTCAATAGTTCGAGTCATCACAGTTTGGCTATTAATTGATATTGTAAGAAATAGAAATAAAATTGATATTATATTTTTCATAATTTTTTTTTTGATTATTAATTAATTTGTGGTGAGCTTAACTCAGGAAGAAACATTAGGTCTCTAAGTCTTTGACCATTTGGCATAAGCGACTCTTCCATTTTATTTAAGTCTTGTTCGTACGAATCATTTCCATATAGTTCATTATACTTCTCAATTGCTTTTTGGATATCTTCATTTCCTGAAGCTTGATCAGCATAATTTTTGTAACTGTAGAAAACAACAGCATTTGAGCCATCACATCCAGAACTACACCACCAAGAAGTCATATTAATATTGGTATTAGCTTCTTTGTGAGCGTTAGCTAGTCTACCTCTGAATTTCCAAAAATCGTCAGCTAAAGTTGGCTTAAAATTATAGAATAAAGCTCTATATAATGGTCTATATTCATTAGAATCAGGTTCATAAGAAGCTCCATTAGCTTTACCCCATCTTCTTACTGCACCAGATGTGTGAAGATCTCCAACTGTTTTTTGCCAATATTCATTACCAGCTGTATCAACGTTGTCAAGTTCTGCTATGTTTTCTGCAATTTGAACTCTCCAAAGATTTTGTGCATTAGGCCCACTCATAATTTGAAAAGTATACCACATTGCATCACCAGGTTTACTATTAAACATTTTAGTTTTTTTAGCAACACCCTCCATCATTTTTTCCATTTGCCCCTCTTTAACATCAAGAACTCTTGTAACTGCTACTTGACTGTTAGTGTATGAAAAGGAAAAAATTGTAATTATTAAAAATAGAATTTTTTTCATAGTTAATTGATTTAAAATTTAGTCTAAATATAGTTAGTAAATTAATATGAGAAAAGATTTACTATCAACATTATCATAAGAATTATTAATATAATTGAGCTAAAATATCTTACAGGGTCTTTCATTTTTTTATTCTCTTTTCAATAAATAATTTCCAAATAATTATAAATATGACAGTGACAATTAAGAATTTAATGTCTAGCGAGTCGCCATAATTTAAAAAGTCTCTCATATTACTAAATTAGTCAACAATTATAAATGTAGTTGTACTTCTTTTATTTGTCTCTATCCCATCTTCATCTTTTCCAAATTCTAATGTGGTAAGTGTCCCAATCTTTTTTTCCTTTTCAATGCTTAGCGAGTAAAACGTATTATTTTCGTACAGTACTCTTCCTGAAACAATTCCCTTTTTTAAAAAATCTAAATTCTTATTTAATTCAGACTCATAATAACCAACAAGTCTTGTAAGTGTTGGTAGACTGGTTTCTATAATAATATCTTTTTCACCCAAGGTTATTTTTCCATTAATATCTAAGTCCATAAAATTGATCCCATTATCTCTTACAATCTTTATGTTGTATACACCTAATACACCATAATCTTTTAGATATTGACCAATTAATCTGTTGCTTGCAATTCTCTCAAAATCATTTTCGTCTACAAAATTGAAGAAATCTGAAAAATGACCAGAATAAATTATATCTGATGCAAGAACTTCATACTTCTCACTAGACGACTCTCTTCTTACTAATCTAAGGATATCCTTATATTCTCCTTTGATTATTAAATAAGAAGAATATTTATTCTTTTTCTCACTCTGTCCAAGAACCCAATGAATGCTATCTCCTTTGATTAAAGTAAATGCATTTCCGTAGAGCGATATTACTTCCTGAAGTGGACCTTTAATTTCGTAATCTTGAAACTTAAGATTTGCTGTTTTTTTTGAAAAGTCTAGATAATATTTTAAATCATTACTATCATAAAATATTTGACTAAATGACAAATTTAAAAACAGTAGACTAAATGTTAAACAATAGGTTTTAATCATTTTTTAAATAATAAATTTAAAACGCCATAAATTAGTATGATTGTGCTAATTATAAATAGAATTATTGGGTTAATAAACTTGTTTATTAAGTCAAATCCCATCATTATCGATAAAATATTCAGAGTTATTGATCCAATTATTAATATAGTCAGGTAAAGTTGTCTCAACTGGTTTAAGTTGATAACAATTTATGAAAAATTATCAAACGGAATAAATAATGCGAGGTTGTTAAAGTTGAAGACCTCTAATGAAAGAGGTCTTGCTTTAACTAACTTGTCTAGGTCAAGACCACGAATTTAATTAGTAAATTCTATGAATAATCTTAAAGAAATTATAAAATTTAATTTATTCTAATATGTAATCATTTTGAAGGTTAGAAATTTGAATCTTATACGACTTATACCAAACAGGACCCATCTTTTTTGCTTTTATATGTAAGCTATTGTTTTTCCATTTCTCAATAGACTTCATGTCTTTCCAATATGAGATAAAGATGTTCTTTTCATTTGAGTTAAATAATTCATGACCCAAATACCCATCATTTTTTTTTACCTCACTAATAGTAAGCAGATCCATTTCTTCATATCCTTTAAGATTTTTAGATTTTTCATAGATAAATGATGCTATGATTGAACCTTTAGATATTTTGGTTGACATTTTAGATATATTTGTTTCTAATATAGTTAAATAAAATGTTGGATTTAGATATAAAATCTATACTTGGGGAAAAGTATAATGATAGTTTTTTTGAAGAAGGCTCTTCCTTATCTAATATTCTTCATAAAGAGGGTATATTAGTTTTTGATTCATTTATAAGTCCAATAGGACTAATTAAACTCCAAAATGAAGCTGCTGAATTAAAACCTAATTCATTTAAAAGTTCATCAGAATATAATGTTTATGTTTCTGATTATGATGATAAGTTTCCTCCAGAGAGTCCTCGAAATAGAATAATGAGCACTACAAAAAAATGTATTCCAAATGATCTGATTCCAAAAGATTCAATATTACAGAAACTATATGACTCTAGTTTCATAAAAAGTTTTTTTTGTGATTTACTTGGTAAAGACAATCTCTATCCATATCATGACTCATTATCATCCATTAATATAAATTATTATGATAAAGGTGATGCTTTAGGTTGGCACTTTGATAACTCAGATTTTACAATAACATTATTGGTTAAAAACTGCACAAAAGGTGGGGTGTACGAATTCTTCAATGATATCAGGTATAAAGATGGAAAAGAGGATTATGAATTTGTTGAAAAAATACTTGATAATAAAATTGAAGGGACTAAGGTTAAAAGTTTTGAGGGTGATTTAATGGTATTTAAGGGTAATAAATCTATACACCAGGTTACTCCTGTGGAAGAAGGAGAGAGAATTTTAGTTACATTTAATTATAATGAAAAAATGGGAGTATCCCTCTCTGAAAAATCTAGAAAAACTTTTTTTGGAAGAGTTAAATAAAAAAGGTCTCATCTGAGACCTTAATATTATTCTTCAGAAGAAACAGCCCTTTGTTGTTGATAAACATAAAAGAACTGTACTTTACCATCCTTTATTGCAGCATCATTAACTTGATAAACTTCAATATCCTGACCATCAACGTTTAAAGTAAGTTGATTTCCAGAAGTAACATAATCATTTACCTGGTTGTTCTCTGGGTTTTCACCTGTATTATTTATAAACCACATTGGAGCCCACCTTGGATTGTTAGTTTCAAACCAGTTTTCGAGAAAAGCAATATGGTCTTCAGTTCCACTTATAAATTCTCCACTTGGTCCCCAAACTGTTATGTTTTCAGCATTTAGACTTTTGATTTTCTCAATGTCTCTTTCATTATGTGCTGTGATATATTCAAGCCAAACTTCTGATGCAGTTGCAGGTCCAGCAGTAATTGCAGACCTTTGTCCATCTTGAAGTATTGTGAATCCAATTTCAGCTGGCTCAGAACTTACTTGTGTATCACAAGAGTATAGAAATACAGTTAAAGTAAAAATTAATAAAATTTTTTTCATAGTTAATTTTTTAGTTTCATTAAAGTTAATAATAATTTTTTGGAGGTTTTCTTCTCTTGAATTTTTTTTCAAATAGATATGCAACATTATATAAAAGCTGCTCATTATTAGAACTTGTGATAAATGTTATATTTGATGGCTCACCATTCTTTCTATACCCCATTGGAACTGTTAATGCAGGAAAATGAGCTGCTGCAGCTATACCCGCCATAGTATTATCTACAGAGACAAATACATCAAAATTATAACTGGTCATTAATTCGTTTAAGAACTTAGTTGCATTCTTCTTTGTAGATTTTTTCATCTCTTCAAGCTCAATGTCAGAGACTTTATCATTTACAATCTCTTTAAAAATATATTGATTGTAAGGAGCATGAGTAATAGTGTCTTTATCATTAAATTTTACTATATCAGAAACATTTTTTACAACAATGTTTTCATTTCCAAATAGATCAATATACCTAGGTAAATCTCGTTTCATATCTGAAGTGAGAATGCTCCTAAAGTATGGAAGGGTAATATTAGTTGAAGTATATGATATATTATTTATTCCAATAGATTCTAAATCATTAACTGTAGACATAAACAAAGAATCTGATAAATATCTTGAAGAGTAACCAATTTTTACATCAGATGATACAAAGTCTTGCATTTCTTGTAGATTAATTTTATTAAATTCTTTACTTAGTTCATCAGATTCATCAAATCCAATCATTGAATTAAAAATAATAGCATTATCTAAAACATTATTTGTCATTGGTCCAGAGGTATCGTAGAAGCTAGATATTGGAACAATTCCACTTCTGCTTATATTACCTATAGTAGGTTTGAGTCCTACTAAAGAGTTTTTTGATGATGGTGATAAAATCGAACCAGAAGTTTCAGATCCAAGAGAAGCTACAGCAAAATTAGCTGCAATTGAAACACCACTTCCTGAGCTAGATCCTCCTGACTCAAATATTTTTCTTCCATATGGGTTTAAAGTTTGTCCGCCAAGAGAACTGTACCCCACAGGGCAAGGCCTACAAAAGTAATAAGCCCATTCACTCATATTAAGTTTTCCTAGAATTAAAACATTGTTCTTCTTCAAATTTTTTATTACTGTTGCATCATTATTAACTATGTTATTCTTGAAAACAGATGCACCAGCAGATGTAACCATATCTTCAACATTTATATTATCCTTTACAAGAATTGGAATTCCATAAAGAGGATTATCAGGATTATTTTTATCTAACTCTCTTGCTTGTGAAATAACATAGGGGTTAAGAGATATTATAGAATTTAAGAACAAGTCCTTGTCCATTTCATGTTTATAGATTCTATAAATAAAAAACTTGACTAGATCTTCATAACCAAATAAGTCTTCACCTATCTTATTTTGAATGTATGATATATCCTTATTTAGAATGTGATCTTTAATTGAATTATGATATTCAATATCATATGACTTAATAAAAGAATGGAATGGCTTAAAAATCTCGTTTTTATCATTTGAAATAGACTGGATTCTAGTATACCTCATCCTCTTTATTTCATGATCAGAATTTTCAATCAATTCATCAGTTTCATCATAATTTTCCCAATAAATAATTTGATTCTCATTACAAGAAAGAATCAATAAAAAAAATAAGAAATATCTTTTCATTAAGTTAAATCCTTGAGGTTTGTCCATCTTCCACCATTAGCTACATTAAAGCCTCTGGATTCAAAAAATTTTTTTGCTGACTCAGCTCTCATCCCCGCGGCACAAACAGTGACTATATTATCTTTTTTATCAAATTCATTTATTCGATAAGTCAAATCTTTTAAAGGAACGTTTATTGAGTTCTTTATATGGCCTGATTTATACTCAGATTCTGTTCTTACATCAATAATAATTGCCCCTTGATTTAATAATTCTTTGAAGTCTTTTTTATTGCTTTTGGTATATTTTAAAACTATAAATAAAAGTATACCAAGAAATAAAATTATCCACAAGTTTGATATAATAAATTCCATCATAAGTTGTTCAGTTTTTTGAATTTCAAACTTACATAAATTCCTATTAATGAAAACAGAGTTAATACTAAGTATACAAATTGATGTCCTTTTATTCCTGGATACGTATCTAATAGATATCCATACAAAGGAGTAGCAAATATATCAGGAGAATACCCTATAATTGATACAATACCTATAGCAGTTCCTGCAAGAATAATTGGTATTTTTCCATCTCTTAGAATTGAAAAATAAAGCCCTCTTATTGCATAAGTTCCAGTGGCTACAATTATCAATGATATTATAAATAATGAATTTAAGGAAGAAGTTATCACTCCTGATGCAAACAATATTGAACCAACTAACATAATTATAAAGCCATATACTATATTATTTATATTACCCGCTTTGTCAGTGTAAAATGCAATAATTATACAAACAATTGGCCTAAGATATTGTTGGTATGCGCCTACTTTTGCAGATTGAATATCGTCAAACATCATTACTTCAGAAGCATAGAGAGAATATATATCTGTTATTTTATACCCCATGTAAGCACATAAAATTATCAAACCTATATATATTATAGATTTTGACTTAAAAAGTTTTTTCATTTCTTCTAAATTACCGATTCTATGACCTTTCGATGAATCAATTTTTAAAGAATAGTATACAATAATTCCAATTAAAAAGACTATTGCTGAAGAGACTCCAATAACGTATTTAAAAGCTTCTTTTTTATCTTCTGTATTTGCAACTGATATATCATTAACAATAACTAATGAAAAAATAATAACACCAAGAATACCTATAGATGAGGCAACTAGTCCTCTTCCTGCATCAAGAAAACTAAAAGTTTTTCCTTGCTTTTTATCACCTCCAATAATTGTAGTTGCCTTAATCATGGGAGCCCAAAAAATAAATACAGTAGTAAAACCCCAATAAGCGTATAATAACTGCAAAACAAGATATGATGGATATGTCATCATTACAGCACCTCCAAATGATGTAAATATTAGTGATAACGAAAGAAGATTTCTAGGAGAATATTTATCAGCTAATATTCCGCTATACAAATAGGATAGGAAAGCGACTATTCCGTATGTTGTAAATAAAGTTCCAAGTTCAAGGTTAGTAAGATTAAAAACATCTAAAAAAGTTGGCCTAAATACTCTAGCCAATACATATGGAAGAATATATATTGACTCAGCTGCTAAAATAAGTGTTAATAGATATATGTAATATTTATTCTTGATAGTAAATTATTTAATCATTTTGAAAAGCTTCTTAGAGTCAATTATAGTTGCAAACTCATCACTTAGACTAGCAATCGAAGATTCATAAATTGTTTCGCAATCAATAATTTGTCCGTTTATACCTTTAGTATTATAACATGCTGTAGAATCTGATACTAAATAAGTTTCAAAACCTAAGTTACCAGACATCCTAACTGTAGTTGAAATACAATGATTAGTAGTCATTCCTAATATTACAACTGTCCTTATTTCATATTTTTTTAAAATTCTTTCAAGATCAGTTCCTATAAATGCACTATTTACTTTTTTTGTTAAAACTATTTCACTTTCTAATGGTTTCACGAAATCATTAAACTCAAATCCAGGCTTTGATTCATGAAGTTTTGATTCAGGATTAGTGGAACTATGTCTTACATGAAAAACAGGAAGCTCAATTTCTCTCCATTTTTTTAGAATCTCTCCGCATATAAATTCTGCGTTAGGATTGTTCCTTTTAAACCCTGGATAGTCCTTATCTAAAAATGCTTTTTGAATATCAACTAAAAGTAATGCGGGTTTTTTATTTTTAAATTCCAAAACGAAAGATGAATTGTTTTTATAACTTAAGTTAAATATATAGAAATTGAATCAATTACTAAGAATACATGCTATATGGAATCCTCATGTTTATCATGGTTGGGGAAGAAGTAAAAGATTTTTTGAAGGTTGGTATTATAAAATTGTAAATGAGTCCCAAACTGCTGCTTTTGCTATTATACCAGGGATTGCAATGGATGAAAATGGAAATAAACAATCCTTCATTCAGGTATTGGATGGTATTAACAATAGCGCCAAATACTATAAATTCAACGCTGATGAATTTAAACCAACACCTAGGAGGCATAGTCTTAAAATAGGTAATAACTATTTTAGTAGAGATGAAATTTCACTTGATTTACCAGAAATAAAAGGAGATCTAAAATTTAGAAATTTGTCTCCATGGTCAAATTCTTTTCTGTCACCTGGTATTATGGGGCCATATTCATTTATCCCATTCATGGAATGTTACCATGGTATTGTAAGTATGAATCATGATATTTTAGGATCTTTAAACTATAATAATGAAGATATTTCCTTTAACAAAGGAAAAGGTTACATGGAAAAAGATTGGGGACATTCATTTCCCAAAGCTTATATATGGATGCAGAGTAATCATTTTTCAAAATCCAATATTTCTTTAAAATCATCAATTGCAATCATACCTTGGATGAGAAGTTCTTTTATTGGTCATATTGCAGGTGTATTAATTGATGATAAGTTAATTGAGTTCACAACATATAATAGCACTAAAGTAAATAAGTGTGAAATATCTATTGATAAAGTTAAAATTGAAATGGAGAATAGCTCATATTTACTGAGAATTCTTGCTCATAGAGAAAAAGCAACTACACTTGCTGCTCCTATATCTGGATTTATGGATGGTAGAATTGATGAAAGTATGAGAGCTAGTATCGAGGTAGAATTATTCGATAAAAGAAAAAAAATAGTATTATTAGATGATACAGGTAAATCTGCAGGTATTGAAGTAGCTGGAAAATATGAAATGCTTATTAAGTGAATTATCTGTAAAAAGAAAGCCCTCTTGTGAGGGCTTTTGTTTTAATTGTTTGCGGCTTCGTAAACAGCAATTTCATTGGTTATAAGAGGTGAGTCAATATAACACTTTGTAGAAATGATTTTATCATTTTCCCATTGCCACCAGCAATGAAATGTTGATTCTGCTTTTTCACCTGTAGTTCTTGAAACACCAGACCAATCAGCCCACTGATTAGTATATGTTGTTCCATTGTTAAAAGTAACAGTTAATACTGCAGGATCTACATGTTGAATAGAATCCCAGAGAACTGAATGAAAATTATAACCATCAATAATCTCTTGAGTAGTATATTCAATAGTATTAAAGAAATGCTTACCATCTTCTGTAAAATACTCATTTGCAGCTTCAAAATTTCCTTCAGTGTACGCTTTTGCCAGATTTTGAACAATTTGTGTTTTTTCGTCATCTGAAGTTACTACACCATTCCAAGGATTTTGATTTGCAGTGTCTTGACAAGAAACAAGAATTACTGAAAGTAGTATAAAATAGAATTTTTTCATATTGAATTGATTTAAAGTAACTTCAAATATATGAATTATATAATTAGGTTCTGAGTCACCTTAATTTTCTAACTTTGTAATATGAAAACCAAATCAGAAATTGTTGATAATTGGCTTGTTAGGTACACAGGACTTGAACTAAAAAATTTTGGAGAGTATATTTTACTTACAAACTTTGATAAGTATGTAGATATTTTTTCAGATGTTATGAACTGTAGAGTTCATGGTATTGATAAAAATATGCCATCAGCAACCTCAGAGAATATAACGATAATAAATTTTGGTATGGGAAGTCCAAATGCAGCAACAATTATGGACCTATTGTCTGCTATCAGACCAAAAGCTGTACTTTTTTTAGGAAAATGTGGTGGACTTAAGAAAAGAATTGATATCGGAGACTTTATTCTTCCAATTGGAGCTATTAGAGGTGATGGTACTTCAAATGATTACTTTCCTCCTGAGGTTCCTGCAATGCCTTCTTTTGCTTTGCAAAAAGCAATTTCTACTACAATAAGAGAACATACCACTGATTACTGGACAGGAACTGTTTATACTACAAACAGAAGAGTCTGGGAGTATGATAAAAAATTTAAGGATTATATAAAAAAGACTAGAGCCTATGCAATTGATATGGAAACTGCTACTCTTTTTACAGTTGGGTTTCATAACAAGATTCCAGTTGGTGCATTTCTTTTAGTCTCTGATTCTCCAATGTTTCCTGAAGGTGTAAAAACTCTGGAAAAAGATGAGATTAACTCAAAACAATATGATAGAAAACATATTGAGATTGGTGTTGATTCATTAAGAAAATTACAGAATAACGCTGAAACTGTTAGACACCTTAAATTTTAGTTATTACTTTTATTTCAATGAAGAAGATCTTTGTTGTCATATTATTGCTAATAATTAGCTGTTCCAAGTCTGACGTAGATAATAAATCTAAAGAAAATTATTCTGGTTTTGCTTTCTATGAAGGTCTTTCAACTAATTATATTCAGCATGGTGGTTTAAGTAGAGAGTATTTACTTTACATCCCAAATAATATAGATAATCGTCAAAACCTTCCTATAATTTTTAATTTCCATGGATACCTGGGTCAAGCAGAGCAATTTTTTAGTCAAACTGATTTGGTTGAAATTGCAGATAATAATGGGGTAGTTTTGGTGTATCCTCAAGGATCTAACCTTCCAGCAGGAGCTTCTCACTGGAATGCTGCTCCTCCAAGTTCATCATCAAGATCGTTTGTAAATAAAAGCAATGCAGATGATTTAGGCTTCTTTAAGGAATTATTAGATGAAATAAACCAAGATAATTTGATTGACCTTAATAGAGTTTATGTAATTGGATATTCTAATGGTGGAATGTTTTCTCATTTTTTAGCTTGTAATACAGAAAACATAATTGCTGCTATCGGGGATGTTGCAGGAACAATGCTCAATGAAACATTTAATAGCTGTAATCCATCTTCACCAATTCCAATATTGAAAATTCATGGAACATCTGATGGGGTAGTAGGTTATAATGGTTATAATGAGGGAGAGTTTAAAAGTGTTGAAGAGGTTTTAGATTTTTGGAAATCTCATAATAGATCTAATAATGATGAGGTTCTAGAAAACTTAGGAAGTACTTCAATATATTCAGAGTTTAATAACACATCTGTAAATGTAAATTTTGAAAAATATACTTATGAATCAGATGAAAACAATAGCGAAGTTGTGCATTATAAAATAATTAATGGTGGTCACTGGTGGGACTATAGCTCTGATGATAACTTTAAAACTAGTACCTTGCTATGGGACTTTTTTTCAAAACATTCAAAATAATTATACAATGGAAATTCCAGATCAATTAAAGTTTGAATATCTACTCTCATTAGATAACCATATAGATACAGAAGGTATAGATAATAGAAAAGAAACAATGAAAAAGATATTTGAAATAACAAAAAAAATAGCCGACCTAGGTTTTGGAGAAAAGGATATTCATGGAATTACCACCGATGAAGAAGTTTATATAAAATATGAACAGTGGAGAAAAGACAATGATATTTAATCTAAAGATGGAATAGAATTGTTAAGCATGTAGTCCAAAAAAACATCTTCAAGAAATTTTCTTAATTCTTCGTCTTTAACAATTTCATTTTCCTTAAATACTCCAAATTCAATATTTGCTTCATAATATGTAACTACCATTTCATACTCAGTGATATTTGTGTCATGCTCAATCTTTGTCTTTTTATATAGCATAGTGTTGCCCTTATACACTTTTTCTCTTTGGCCCTTTTCTGTCTCAATTATTTTATACTTCATTTTTTCTTTTAAGCTTAGTGTAAATCCAGTATATAAGAATAAAAACATATCCAATAATGAAATAGTATCTCATACTTAAATTTAAAAAAATTCTAAATAATTTTATATCATTGAAATATGAATAAATTTTTAAAACCTAAACTAAATAAAGGCGAATATGTATTCGTTTTAACTGATAACAATCACGGAATAAATGAAGAAGATATTTTATGTTCATTTAAAGAAGATGGAAAATACAGTTTAATTTTAAAAAAAGAATTTGCAAATAAATATGGTATGTCATATGACTTTATTGCTGCTTGGATATCATTAGAATTATATTCTTCTCTAGACTCAGTGGGTCTAACCTCTATGTTTTCAAAAGCCTTATCAGACAATAATATCAGTTGTAATGTTATAGCTGGTTATAGCCATGATCATATTTTTGTAAATTACAAGGATAAGGAACTTGCTTTTGATATTTTGAGCAAACTAAAGTTTTAATTATGAAAAATATATTTACAGAACACCCAAATTCAGTAGGTGAGTCTTATTTTAAGCACATGCTTTTTGCTATTAAAGTTGGCTTAAAATTAGTTTTGTGGGGTTTTGCAGCTATCATTCATGCTGTATTTCCTTTTATGCTTAAAACATTTGTATCTTCGAATATCAAAAAATTACACGACGATATTTTTGTAAATAGATTAAATAATTAATGGGTATTTTACAATTTGATATATGAGCCTTAAGGAGTTTTTTGATTTAGTTTTTCTTGGTGTCGTTCTTTGTGTATCTATAGCAATTCCTTTTCTATGGGTAAACTATTCTAAAAAAATAAAGATTAATAAAATTTTCACCTGGCTGATTTTTCTATTATTATTTTGTCTTTTAGCCTGGTTAGTAGTTAATGTATATGATTGAATTTAATAGTTCAATTTAAAGATATCGTCTAAAAGCTCCTTGATTTGAGGATATTCAATAAAGATAAGTGAGTCAATATACTCTGTCTCATAAGTTTTATATAAGTCTGTTAGCTCTGAATATCTTTTTTGGTATTCAGCCATTTTTAACCAAGTGATTTCTTTGAATTTATTTTTATTACTTTCTAAAGTAAAAAAATCATCAGATGTAAAATTCTCAAAGTATCTCCTTGCAGAATTTACCCTTATGTATTGAGAATCAATTTTTACCCATCTCTTAAATTCTTCATAAGTAGGATATTCAAGTATTGAAATATTACCAATATTTTCATCTGAATTAATTGTTTCGTTATTAACGATATTCCATTTACTAAACATATAAATACCAATACATAACAATACTATCAGAATTACTTTAAATCTTGTTCTCATTTACAATAAGCAATTTAAAAATTATTAAATTAGTGACATGAGGAATATTCTTATTCTATTGGCAATATTTATCACCAGTTTTTCTCAAAGTCAAGAATACAAAATAACAAAGTTAAACGGTTTTAATGTTAGACTTTTTAACTCTAAGGTTATGATAGATAATGATTCAATTTCATTTACATATAGAAGACGTCCTCCTTTATCACTTAAAATCTTAAAAACAGAGGAGGTTGATAATAAAAAATATATTTATCCAGAGATAGAATCTCCAGTTGAAGAATCCTATTATACTTTATATAGTGATGGTAGAAAAACTTTTCTTGACCAATTTTTGATTGTCAACGGTGAAACAGTTGAACTAAAAATGCAAATATCCAGGATAGATTAAATATAAATTAATAAAACAATGAGAAAATTCTTACCACTTTTAATTGCTTTTTTTGCAATTCATTTTTCAAATTCACAATATGAAGGATACTCTTCTGACTCATGGAACAACCAAATTAAGGCAGAAGAAATATTTTCCAGTAAAATAGATAAATCTTCTTTTAAAAGGCATTTAAAAAAACTGACTGAAAGACCTCATGTTGTAGGAAGTGAGGGAAATGCTGAAGTTATCAGATACATTGGGCAGATTATGAATGATGCAGGTTTCAAAGTAACTAATTATCCATATGACGTATACTTGCCAAATAAGCCGGGTAAATCACTTATAGAAATTGTTACACCTTCCAGAGATGTTTTAAATCAAAAGGAAGATGTAATTCCAGGTGATCCATTTACAGAGAATCCTGAGCTTTGGAAAGGTTGGAACGCTTTTTCTGGAAGTGGGGATGTAACTGCAGAAGTAGTTTATGCTAATTATGGTAGAAAGCAAGATTTTGAACAGTTAAAAGAGCTTGGAGTAGAAGTTAAGGGAAAAATCGTAATAGCAAGATATGGTGGAAACTTTAGAGGTTATAAAGCTAAATTTGCAGAGGCAAATGGTGCTGCAGGTTTAATTATTTATACTGATCCAAAAGACAGTGGTTTTACAAGAGGACTAGTATATCCAGAAGGTCCATTTTATAATTCATCTACTATACAAAGAGGATCATTATTAACAACAGATTTTACAGGTGATCCATTAACTCCATTTGAGCCAGCATTACCCTTAGATGGTAAAAAGAAGATTAAGAGATTAGACCCAAAAGATGCTCAGTTACATACAATACCAGTTACCCCTATAGGATACGGTGAAGCACAAAAAATATTAGGTCAAATGAAAGGAAATCCAGTTCCTTCTTCATGGCAAGGGGGGCTTCCATTTACTTATAGACTTGAAGGAGGCTATTCTCTAACAGTTAGGTTAAAAGTTAATCAAAAAATAGACTTTGTACGTGCAACAAATGTGATTGGAATGCTAAAGGGAAGTGAATCTCCAGATGAATGGATTATTCTAGGTTGTCACCTTGATTCATGGGGTTTTGGAGCAACAGATCCAAGTAGTGGAACAGCTATGCTTCTTAGCTTAAGTGAAACACTAGGTAAATTGAAAGATGAAGGATATGCACCTAAAAGATCAATCCTAATTGGTCACTGGGATGCAGAAGAGCATGGTGTTATAGGTTCAACTGAATGGGTAGAACAAATGAGGGATGAATTAAACGCTAAGGGTGTTGTTTATATGAACTTTGATGGAGCTGTATCCGGAAAAGGTTTTGGAGCTTCATCTGCTCCGACACTAAAAAAACTATTGGTAGAAGCTTCAAAAGATGTAAAATATCCATATACAGATCAAACATTATATGAATTCTGGAACAGAAATAATCAAGATGAACCTCCAATTGGTAATTTAGGAGGTGGTTCAGATCATATTGCTTTTTATATGCATGTTGGTGTTCCTTCCATGAGTGGAGGAGCTGGTGGGCCAAATGTTTATCATTCTAACTATGATAGCTTTAGATTCTATGAAAAATTTGTAGATCCTGAATTTCAAATGGGCTCTATGGTAGAGCATATAGCGGGACTTATGGCTCTTAGAATGGCTAATGGAGATCTTATCCCATATAACTTAAATCGCTATGCATCAGATTTGAAAATGCATATTTCAAATGCAGAAAGTAAAATTATTTTATATAATAAAGATTTTGATGGGTTTAACATTACTTCTAAAGCAATACAGTCTCTTGAACAAACATCAGAAAAGCTAACTCAAAAAATAAAGACTTATTTAGCTGAGGGAGATTTTTCAAAAAAAGATCTTTCTAGCATAAATCAACAATTGATTGGTTTAGAAAAAAGTTTCATATCGGAAAAGGGTATGTATTTTGGTTCATGGTATAGATCTCTCTATGCCTCGTCGGATCCATTTAGTGGATATGCTGCATGGATTTTACCAGGATTAGAATATGAAATAGCATTAAAAGCATCAGATAGACTGGAAGAGTGGGATTATAGGTACTCAGAGGCTGTAAATTCTTTAAATCTAAAAATGAATAAATTAATTAATGATCTTGATAAATGACAAAAGAGAGTACAATTGGTGAGTTACTTAACAGATTAGAGGAAGAAATTAAGAATCCTAAAGACTCTGTTCATAAGATAGTATTGATGACTACAATAGAAAATATCAATAAATTATTGATCTAGAAATAATTATATTTTAAAAAATAAATTTAATAAATAAAACTTAACTTAGTTTCAAATTAATATTTCATGAAACATATATTCTTCTCGCTTTTAATATCCGCTTCAATCTATGGGCAAGATGCTAAAAATTATTTTGTTTTACTAACATCTGATCCAATGACAAATCCTTCTGCAGCAATGATGTCAATTAATACTGCATCTGAAGCGTTAAAACAAGGTCATAATGTAGTTTATTTTGCCGCTGGTGATGGTGTTAAAATACTTATGAAAGATATTATTCAGAACCTTCATAATGTTTCCTTTCACGGAGGAAATACCGATAGACTTAGTCTTAGAATGGAATCATTATTAACTGAGTTTTCATCAAATGGAGGCATTATTCATGTTTCAGAGGGATCATTCCTAACATATGGCGTAAATCAAGATAACTCCTCTGAGCTCCTTATTAAATTATCAAATATTAATTGGAGCTATCCCAAACAATTAATTGAAATTAGCTCTGGAGCAGATATTGTGTTTTCTTATTGAATTAAGCGTATAAGTTTTGATACTTTAAAAGTTAATTTTATTTAAAAATTACACTTTAACTATTTTAACTTCTTTTTTAAAAGTTAAATTTGATTGTGAGATTATTTAGACGTCTTTCTTATTTAATTGGTCGAAACAAAGCCATTCAAAAATTATCTTTTTCAAAAACCTATATGTTTTACTCTTTGAAAATGATGTATTATAAATTTGGTTGGCTAATTAAACTTGCAAAAAAATATCTAATTAGATGATATTATTGCTAGAAGTATTCTTTAAAGGTGTTTATTCGGAGTATACCTGGTTAAAAAAAGAATATTCAGCAAAATATAGTAATCAAAATAAATATTCAGAGCTTTCACCAAAACAGATTAGAGGAATTATTGATAAGTACTACAATGATCTTCATGATGATAATACAAGAAAACTTTTATTTAAAAGTGTAGAAAAAATTCAAAATATTTTAGATAAAAGATTAAAAAGTTTTGAGAATGACACATATAACGAATTAAATAGATTTGGAGACTTAAATATTTATAGGTATTATCAATTTGTAGTTGCTTACAAAAAAGCACTAGTTAAATATTACAAGGAAATAATAATAAATTAGAACTATGAAAAAAATATGCAGAATTACCTTTTTATATTCAATCATGTTATTGACATCAGCATATTCTTATGCTCAATCAGATAAAGTAAGAGATAGTCAAAAGTCAAGTGTTACACAATATTTTGGCTTGGATACAAGAATAACAATTGATTATAGCCGACCTGCAGTAAAGGATAGGGTTATTTGGGGTAATATTGTCCCATATGGATTAGGTACATCAGAAAGATATGGTAACGGAAATCCATTTCCGTGGAGAGCAGGTGCAAATGAGAATACAACTATAGAAATAAACAATGATGTTCAAGTTGAGGGAATATATTTACCTGCTGGAAAATACAGTATTCACATGATTCCATCAGAAACTGACTGGATTATTATTTTTAATAAGAATAATAGTCAATGGGGAAGTTATAGTTATGATCAGTCTGCAGATGTAATAAGAGTTCCTGTTACACCAGTTAAATCATATTTTAAGGAATTTTTGACCTTTGGTTTTGAAAATATTACTTCAAATTCTGTAACTGCATTTCTTCATTGGGAAAAACTTAAGATTCCTTTTTTAATAGGTCTTTAATTCTCATTATTCATTTATTTTTCAAATAAGAAGTTAGTTTATCATTAATTAATTGATAGATTTGTTTCAAACAATTAATTTATAAACTATGAAAAATTTTTATTTACTATTATGCTTTTTATTTTCAGCATCTCTTTTTTCACAACAACTTTATTGGTATGATGTAATACTTGAAGTTAACAGTGAGGATACAGTTGAATTTGAAAAAGCTGTTGATAGTTATTATTCGTCTGTAGATTTTCCTGCTGATGTTACAATGACATTTTCTGCAATTCCTTTAAAGGGAAAAGGTTATGATGAAACTCATATCTTAAGCTTTGTAAGTCCATCTTCTCAATCTTTAGCTAACTTAAGAGCTTCGCTTACTGGAGAAGATTGGGAAAATTATGTCGAGGTAGTCAGACCATATGTTGATGGTGTTAGAGCTTCAGCTGGTAATGCCCTTCAAGTATATAAGGCAGAAGAATTTTACGGTATTGGTCAAGTTTGGGGATTTAAAGTAAGTAGTAAAAACGCTCCTTTATTTGCAAATGCCTTTGCTAAGTTAATGGGAACATTTGATTCTGATGGATTTGTAGGTTTAGCTCAAGTCACACATGGTATAAGTGATGGGGAGAATATGCTCATCTATGGTACTTATCCTGATTTAAATTCTGCTTTTACATTTGGACCAAAAAATGATAATGAAGCTCAAGCTTTTGCTGAATTTTTTAATGTAACTGACGAAATAGCAGAGTTTATTCAATCTTGGACAAGAGTTAAAATTAATGACTATAATTAATTAGATATCAATTATTTAATCCAAAACAAACCCCTTAATTTCACAAGGGGTTTTTTTTAAAAAAGATTTTAATAAATTAAACATAATGAATTCGGTTCCAAGAAATACAATAAGTTTTTTAAAAAAACTAAAGCTAAATAACAATAGAGATTGGTTTAACGATAATAAAGAGGAATTTAAGAATATTCAATCTGGAGTTAAAAAGTTTGCTCAAGAGGTTAATGAATCTTTAAATATTTCAGATAATATTGAGAAATTTAAAATATTTAGAATTTACAGAGACTTAAGGTTCTCCAAAGATAAAACCCCATACAAAAAAAATATTGGCATGGCATTTCATAGAGCAAAACCTGAGCTTAGAGGAGGTTATTATCTTGAAATATCAGCTGATCAAAGTTTTATAGCAGTTGGATTCTGGAACCCAGATAAGGAGGATTTATATAGAATTAGAAAAGAAATAGAAATAGATGGTCCAGAATTTAGGAGAATAATAAATCAAAAAAAAATTAAAGCTATCTGGGGAGATCTCAGTGGAGATGAGGTTAAAACATCACCAAAAGGTTTTAAAAGTGAACATGAGGATATTGACTTGATTAAAAAAAAGCAGTTCATTTTTATTAAATATTTAAAAGAAGAAGAAATCTTAGATAAAAGCTTTCAGAAACAATTGGTAAGTTATTTTGTTTCTATTAGGCCGTTTTTTGATTATATGTCAGAAATTCTCACAACAAACCTTGATGGGGAATCTATTATACGATAACTAATAATTATGCAATTACCTGTAGAAGAAGAATTTTGGAATACCATTACACATTTTATCGGTCTTCTATTATCAATTGTTGGGATCAGTTATTTAATTTTTACTAATAATAATTTACCAATTTTAAGTTTTGTGGGTGTTGTTTTTTTTGGATTTGGCCTCATTAGTGTTTATCTATCTTCAACATTGTATCATTTTGTTTCTCAACCTATTCTTAAGGAAAAACTCAGAATATTTGATCATATAAGTATTTATTATTTAATTGCTGGATCGTATGCCCCAGTTTGTCTTATTACACTTCTTGATCAGTCAGGAATATATATATTAGTAGCTGTTTGTTTTATTGCAATTTTAGGTACATTTTTTAAATTTTTTTACATAGGTAAATTTGAAAAGTTATCTTTGGCTTTATATCTTTTAATGGGGTGGCTTATTATAATTGACATAAGAAGTTTATTTGAAATACTAGAATTAAATGCAATTATTTTATTAATTCTTAGTGGGTTAAGCTATACATTGGGCACAATATTTTATTCATCAAAAAAAAAATATGCACATACTATATGGCATCTTTTTGTTCTTTTTGGTAGTGCTTTTCATTTTTTTTTAATCCTTCTTTACATCATCTAGTTTTAAATCATCAAGAATAGTAACTTGCATACTTAGATATACTAACATTTACTAATACACAAAAGCATGTTAAAAATAATTACACGACTAAGAAATTATCTTATTTCAGGACTTCTCTTTTGGATACCTTTGATCTTAACTATTGTTGTAATTAAGTTCTTCTTAGAATTTCTAAATAATATTATTCCACAAGAATATTTACCTAAAGCTATATTTAACTTGGATACAACTATTCCAGGATCTGGAATTATCCTATTATTTATAATTATTCTAATTACAGGGGTGTTGATTACTAATATATTGGGAAGAAGGTTGGTTGCCTTATGGGAAAAGCTTCTAAATAGTATTCCAGGTTTTCGAAACATATATAACATACTAAAAAAAGTATCTGATACAGTATTAAATACTTCATCTGAAAGTTTTAAAAAGGCATATTTAATTCAATACCCAAATAAAGGGATTTGGGTAATAGCATTTCAATCTGGTGATTACCAAGGTGAAGCTAAAGCTATTATTGGTGAACAACTAATAAATCTATTTGTTCCAACAACTCCAAATCCAACTTCAGGTTTTTTTGTGTTAATTTCTAAAAAAGACGCTTATGAACTTGATATTAGTGTTGAAGATGCATTTAAGCTGGTTATATCTGCAGGTGTTGTGACACCAAACTCTTTGAAAATTAAGGATAATAAGATATAAAAAAAACCCTCTTGGTATGAGAGGGTTTCTTTAAAATTTAAAGAATATTTTACTACTCAATTACTGCAAGTGGACTATCTTTTTCGCCTATCCATGTTACAATAAAAATTAGATCTTCATCTCCTAAATTTTGAGATAAATGCCATGTATCTCTTACTCCAAGAAAAGCTTCTTCGCCTGCCTTATATGTTTGAGTTGTAATTATATTCTTTTCTGAATTTTTATCATCTATTGATGTTTCAGTATCATAGTTTACAGTTAATTCTCCTTGAATCACATATGCAACTCCAGTATATGGATGGTAATGCCAAGGTGAATTAAACCCAGGCTCCCAAACATTGATTTGACTTGAAACAGCTGCTTCACCAGAAGGGTATTCTAAAACATTACCTAAAGGATCACTTGATACCTGATTCATAATTAATCCACCTTCAAAATTGATTGATGAATTATTATTGTCCTCATCCTCTATCGTAATGCTATTATTACAACCCATTACTGTTGTAAGAATAAAGAGTAATATTAATTTATAATTTTTCATTGTTTATTGTATTTGAATTTTAGTAAAGATAATAAATATGTTATGTTAAAAGTCAATGATTAAGTAGAGATAGCTAAAGATTTTTTTAAAAAAAAAGCTCCAGAAACTTTAAACTGTAGCTTCGAACTATTAAAAATGTCAGTTAGAAATAAAATTTACTATAAAGTAAAATTTTGTGTTCTAACCTATTAAAAAATCATATGAATTTATTTAAAGGATTTGTCACTTTTGTTAAGTAAACTTTAATCTTAAATTAAATAATTAATGATTGGTCTTTTGCTTCTTGGT
>Ga0255765_1001891_pt1 | contig 24974 bp, 18 predicted proteins | sample 041ome_8_FD_179965 | JGI IMG/M metagenome (GOLD analysis project Ga0255765, IMG submission 179965) | Coastal salt marsh microbial communities from the Groves Creek Marsh, Skidaway Island, Georgia - 041407BS metaG (version 2) | ecosystem: Environmental > Aquatic > Marine > Intertidal zone > Salt...
GCGCGCGACGGAAGAGGGTCGGGACGTCACCGCGCGATGCGCGGCGACGTCGCGGCGTCGACGTCGCGGTGCGCGCGCGCGGCGGGACGCGCGCGAACTCGCGATGGGAATCGCGCGTCGAGCGCGCGCGCGCGGCGGTTCGGGGCGAAACGACGCGACGGGGGCGGGAAGGGAAGGGACGCGACGAGGCGACGCGCGCTCGCGGATTTCGCCGACGTCGCGGAGCGGGCGACGCGCGTCGCGTTGGATCACGACGCGCTCGGCGCGGTGTGGCGAGCGCGCGCGATGGGATTCACGGAGGGTTTTGAGATGCCGACGGTGGTGATGGACGCGACGGCGCGGTCGTTCGAGGCGCTGGCGCCGAGGATCGACGCGGAGAGCGGGGTGACGCCGCTGAGCTTTGTGAAGCGCGCGGTGGAGCTGGCGCAGGACGCGATGGGATTGCTGAACGGTGAACGGCAGGAGACGGCGCTGCCGACGGGGGAGGTGGTGAGGGCGCTGGAGGATCCGGTGTATTTCGTGGAGAACATCGCGAACACGATATCGAGGGAGGCGGAGGCGGGGGCGATCATCGACGACCAGGAGTGGACCAAGGTGCTGAAATCCGTCGACGTCGACATCGGGTTGTTGCTCGCGTCTGTGGTGCTCATCGTGCCGCTGTTCAATCGCTTGAAGGTGAGCCCGGTTTTGGGGTTTTTGGGGATCGGTTTGGTGCTCAATCGCGCGGGATTGTTCATCGAGAATCAAGAGGTGGATCAGTTTTGCGAGCTCGGGATTCAGTTTTTGCTGTTTGAGATGGGTTTGGAGTTGTCGTCGAAGAAATTGAGCGGTTTGGCCAAGTACGCGTTCGGTCTCGGGCTCACGCAAGTGCTGTTCGTGAACTTGGCTTTCGCTTCCGCGCTCTTACCCGCGGGTGAGGCGCTCGGGACGAAGGTTTTGGAGTTTATCCAGCCCGGAAACGACGAAATGTTGCAAGTGAGCTCGGTTTTGGAAGCCGTCGTCATCGGTTTCGCGCTGTCGCTCTCGTCCTCGGCGTTCGGTTTGCAGCTCCTGGCCGATCGTAAGATGTTGACCACGAAATTCGGCACCGCGAGCCTGGGAGTGCTGCTGTTCCAGGATTTGGCGGTCGTGCCGTTCATCATCTTGTTGCCGGTGTTGCAGTCGTTCAAGAGCGGCGGCGCCGACGGCGGCGTCGACGTTCCCATCCTCGCCGCGGGTGGTGCGACGTCTTTCCTCGATCTCGGGGTCTTAGCGTTCGGTGGTCGACAACTCGCTCTGCTCGGCTTCCGCGCCATCTGCAGAGAAAATTGCACGAACGACGTCTTCGTCGCCATGTCGCTGTTGGTGCTCTTTGGATTTAGCTTCGCCACGAGCGCGATTGGATTTTCCGATTCTTTGGGCGCGTTTCTCGCGGGGATCATCCTCGCCGATACGCCGTACTCGCACACAATCATTCGCGAGCTTCAAGCGTTCAAAGGTTTATTCTTATCTTTGTTCTTTGTCACCATCGGTACCACGATTGACTTTCCGCTATTCCTCGACCTTTGGCCGATCGCGCTCGCCATGACGCTTACGCTGATGGCGAGCAAGACGGCCGTCATCACCGCTCTCGGTCCAGCGGTCGGTTTAACCTGGCGCGAAGCACTCGTCGCGGGGGCTTTTCTGTGTCAAGGCGGCGAATTCGCTTTCGTGATTTTCGGTCAAGCCACCTCTGGGTCGACGGGTTCGCTCTTCCCGATGGGATTGGACGAGCTTTTGGTCATCGTCGTCATCTTGTCCATGGCGCTCACGCCGTTGGCCGTCGACGCGGCGTTGGCCATCGCAGGTGCAGATTTTATGACGCCTGAGGCGACGGAGGACGAAGACGCGATCGACGTCGCGATTCAAGTCGAGGGGAACATGGAAGCGCTCGACATCGCGCGCATGGGGAGCGATCGCATGGGCCAGTCGGTGGACGAGAGCGCGGACGGGGACAAGGTTTAAATTATTCATCATCAAACGTAACTTCATGTTGTAGATTAGGATATTATAGAGAAAGTTCGTACCGGTACAAGTGGTTAATACAATACAAACGGCATAATTCGACAACGCTACGCGCTCTCCGATTCCATGGACGAATTTTGCGCCGCGTAATCGAGGGTCGAGTTTTCCAGAGACGCCTCCATCTCCGCGATCTCGCGCTCGAGTTTTTCAACCTCCTCTGGAGATAAGTTACCAAGATCGCTCGACGCATCGGTGGACTCGTCGCCGTCGTCCTCGTCGCCGTCGCTCGTCCGGATGAACGCGTGCAAGTCTCTGTTTTCGCGCTGCAACCGTTTGTTCTCGTGCGTCAGGGAAGACTTTTCACTCATCAACGCCTCCACCTGCGCGCGAAGCTGATCGACGAGCGCCACCATCTCCGGACTCGCTTTCGCCTCGCGCGCGACTTGTCGTTTCTGAAGAGCCAAGTTTTGACGCTTCAATTCCTCCGCGAGGCGCGTCGTCTCCCGCTCGCGCGCCTTCGCCGCGGCGACCTCTCGCCGCAACGCCTCCATCTCCAACGCGCTCGAATCGTCGTCCCGCGTCCCGAACGTCATCGCTCGCGGCGTTACGGGTACGTTTTCTTTCCCCGTCGGCGCTCTCGCGTTCGTCGTCGTAAACTTCGTTCTCGTCCATCCCTCGTCGTCGTCCTTCTTCCCGTCGTTCGCGTCCCACGAATCCGCCGCGCGGTCGAACACCTCCCCCAGATAACTCGCCCCTCGCGTCAGCGCCGACACCGCCGCCGACGTCGCCCCGATCGATTTCACGATCATCGCGTCGATCGCGTCGTCCACCGCGCCCAGCGCGACCTCCGGCGTCGCCGTCGCGCCTCCGCGGCTTCGCGTCTTGCTCGGCGACCCGTCGTCGCGCGCGCGTCGCGTCTTCCCTCTCGCCCCGCCCCACGCGCTGTCCAGCGCCGCGCGCTGGAGCGCGTCGCCGTCGCGGCGTTTCTCACGCGTCGTCGTCCACGACGCGAACCATCCGTCGTCGTCGTCGTCGCGTCGCGTCGTCGGCGTGCGATGCGTCGTTCGGCGTTCGTACCCCTCCGGCGTCATCATCGCGCTCGCGCCGCCTCGTCGCATCGCTCACGGGGCTCGCGTTCGGCGCGCGCTTTCGGCTCGATCGCGCGGTTCGCCCTCGCGCGCGTCTCGCGCGTCGCGCGCGCGCGTCGCGATGCGTCGCCGCGCGCGCGCGTCGACGGACGTTGACGGGTGACGTTTCAAACACGGATCTCGAGATACGAAACGTCGTTCGTTCGTCGGGACGTCGACGCGAGAGGCGGACGCGTCGATGTCGACGTCGACGGCGCTGAAACTGCTGGCGCTGCTGCTCGCGAGCGTCGCGCGCGACGCGCGGAGCGCGCGCGCGACGCCGGCGCCGGTGCGCGCGCTGGCGCCGATGGCGGTGGCGGCGGGGGCGGGAGACGGCGTCGCGAACGCGCTGGACGCGTGCCGGGCGCGGTGCGGCGACGAGGCGTTCGCGCCGGTGTGCGCGGCGAACGGGGCGGCGACGTACGCGAATAAATGTTGGGCGAACTGTGCGTTCGCGAGCGGACTGCTCGGGAGCGGCGCGCGCGTGAATTTCGTGGTGGACGGCGCGTGCGCGAATCCGACGCGGTTTCGAAATCCCTCGTTCGCGTGCGCGACGGCGTGCGCGCAGGTGTACGAACCCGTGTGCGGCGAGAACGGGGTTTCGTACTCGAACGGGTGCATCGCGGAGTGTTCAGGCGTGAGATACGTGCGCGGGTCGTGTCACGCGTGAGCGCGGGCGCGATGACTTTTGTGATTACGAGGCGTTCGCGTTTACGAGGTCTCGAGGCGGACGCTACGGCTTAAACCGCCACGTCTTGACCGTTCCGTCGTCCGAGGCGGACATCAGGAGGGATGAATCGTGCGGAGACCACTGGACGTCGTTCACGTCGTCGTCGTGCGCGTTTTCCACGGTCACTATCTCTCGCCAAGTTCCATCAATCTCGGCGTACAGGCGAATGGAATTATCGCCCCCCCCCGCGGCGACGACGCCGTTCTTCCCCCACGAGCAGCTCAGCACCGCGCGATCGTGCCCGCACGCGAACCGCGCGCCGAACTCTAACTCCGTGTCACAAAACCCACGCCCGTTCCACACGATCAGCGCCCCATCGCCGCCGCACGTGACGCATCTCGTCCCCCGCGATCCGTCGTCCAGCGCTCGCGGCTCAAAGCTCGCGCACCAAACCGTCCCCTCGTGTCCCTCCCCGTGCGCGCCGTCTTCCCCCCCCAGCACCTGCGCGCACGACCAGTCGTCCCCATCCGCGTCCTCTCTCCACACTCGCACGCTCTCGTCGTAACTCACGCTCACCAGCACGTCCTCCGTCGGATGCCACGTCACTCGCTTGACGTCGCCGCCGTGTCCGTGCAGCGCCGCCGCGCACTCGAACTCCTCATCTCCGTACCGCTCCCACACCCACACCGTCCGATCGCGTCCGCACGTCGCCAGCAACGATCCCGACCGCGACCACGCGCACGATTTCACCTCGCTCTCGTGTCCCTCGACCGCGCACGCGCGCGTCCACCGCTCGTCGTCGCCGTCGCCGCCGCCGTCGCCGCCGCCGTCGCCGTCCTCGCCCCGTCCCTCGCGTCGGTGCACCGTCGTCGCGCCGTCGAACGACGCGACGGCGACGAGGCGTCCGCACGGCGACACCGCGCACGCGCGCGCCGCGCGGTCGCACTTTTCGAGCGTCTCGACGACGCGCCAGCTTCGACGCGTCGACGCGTCGGCGCGCATTCGCGCCGTCGCGCCCGAGGATTCGCACGCGAACGCGACGCCGGCGCGCGAGGGGTCGTGCGCGACCGCCCAGACCGCGCGCGGCCGGCGCAGGACGACGGCGTCGGCGTCCAGCGCGGGCGCCATGCCGACGGATCGACGCGCGACGACGAGTGCGGCACATCGCGACGCCGAGCGCGCGGCGACGCGACGCGCGAGACGACGACGCGGCGCGCGAAACAAAAAAAATTCGCCTGCGTCGCGACGCGCGCGGTGCCGACGGACGCGCGCGGAGCGACGCGCACAGAGCGCGAGAGAGATTTGAATTTTAAATCATCGCGCAGAGCGGAGAGATGACGGCGACGACGACGCCGGACGACGCGATGGAGGACGCGCGTCCGTCGCGCGAGCTCGGCGCGCGCGTCGCGGAGTTGCGGGCGTCGTTTGAGAGCGCGCTGCGGGCGTGCGCGGAGCCGCCGACGGCGCAGGTGGGTGGACGCGAGACGACGCGGTGGTTCCCCCGAACGCGACGCGCGCGCGGAGGAGGAAAGGAGACGCGCGAGGCGTCGCGAAGGCGCGAGGCGAGCGAGCGACGAGCGACGATGGAGGACTGACTCGTGATGCGATCGATCGGCGCGTCGGCGCAGGAATTCATACGCGCGTTTCCGGGGTTGAATCCGGCGCACCACGCGGCGCTGTACGACGCGTACGCCGAGGTGTTGAGATCCGTGGAGCGACACGCCGAGGAGGAATTCGAGGCGATCTGCGAGGAAGAGAGCGTGGAGGCGCGATTGAATGCGATCGATGCGCTGTGCGCGGAGCGAGGGGTGATGGATCTGGACGTCGCGTCGAACGCGGCGCGCGTGGCGTACTCGGGAAAGTCGCCGGATGAGGTGGCGCGGAACACGCGCGCCGAGGCGAAGCGAAAGGAGGCGGAGACGCTGCGCGAGGAGGCGGCGGCGCTCGAGATGGCGGCGCAGGAGACGATCGCCGCGTTAGAGGCGAAGCGCGAGGCGGTTCGGGCGGCGGCGACCGGGCTGAAGACTGGCACGCAGGGCGGCGACGTCGTGCAAGACGCGTCGACGCGGTGGGCGGCGCGAGCGCCGCAGCCGCTCAAGTCTTGATCTAGTTTCAAATATTGTAACAATGTTTCCTACCTCCCTATCACTATCGCTAATACCGACTGATGCGGCTACAGCTTCGAGTCGCTCGCCGCGGCGAAGTACGAAGTCGCGTCGACGGCGGGCATCCATCCTCCGGGCGGCGGCGCGCCGACTTTGTCGATCAACACCGCCTCGACGCCGCGTCGGAAATCCGGGGCGTGGATGAACTTGACGATGAGAGCGTTGTCCATCGCTAAAACCCACTCCAGCGATTTCCCTCGCGATCGCCGCATGAGCTCTAAGGACACGCCCAGGCTCGTCGGCGACGCCTTGGCGACGCTCTCTCGGCACTCCGCGAAAAACGCTCGCTCCGCCTCGCTCTCCGCCGCGTCTTCTTTTCGCGCGATCTCGCGCGTGATATCATCCAGCGACATGGCGTCGTTCCCGAACACCTCGTCGATCATCGCGCGCCCGCGTTCGCTGGTCAAGTACGACGTCGCCGCCGGTTCGTCCCGCTCGCCGCTCGCCGCCGCGCGCGCTAAATCCTCCACGCTCGCCCCGCGCTCGAGCGCGTTCACGCGTTTCTCCGTCTCTCGATCCCAAACCTCCATCGTGACGTAATGCGTGGCGAGTCCGATGCGCTTGCAATCGATCCCTCGAACGCGCGCCCCCGTGAGGCTCAGGCACGTCGCGTACGCGTGCCCGCACAGCGCGTTCAAAAACCATCCCGCGCCCACGTCCGGGTACAGCCCGATCGCGCACTCCGGCATCGCAAACACCGTCGCATCCGTCGCGACGCGCACGGGACAATAACAACTCAACCCCGCGCCGCCGCCCATGACGACGCCGTTCCACACGCACGCGCTCGGCTTGCGCAGCGCGTGCAGCGCCGCGTTCAGCGCGAACTCCCGATTGAAGAACGCGATCGCGCCGTCGACGTCGCCGCGAACCACCATTTCGCGAACGGCGCGAACGTCGCCACCGGCGCAGAACGCGCGCGAGCCGTGGCCTCGCAGGAGGTAGCACGCCGCGGCGTCGTCGCGCTCGGCGCGCTGGAACAATTCGTGCAAACGCTCTACGGCGTCGCGGTTGAGGGCGTTGAGCGCGCGCGGGCGATCGATGGTGACGTGCATGACGTTGTTTACGAGCGTTTCGCGCACGGGCTCGGGCTCGAGCTCGGACATCGCGCGCGTCGACGTGCGGACGGGCGGCGGGGCGAGCCCGGGGGCTCGGCGAGCGGGACGGGACGGGACGGCGACGACGCGTGAACGGAACGGTTACGATGAATGATTAAAAGGCGCGCTTGGGGCGCTTCCTTAAGATGCGAGCGACGGGAGGCCGTGGACTCGGTTCGTCGCCGTCGCTGTCGCCGTCGGTGTCAAAATCAAAGGTGTGCTTGAGGGGAGAAAAGTCGGCGCGATCGCGCTCGGCTTTGGCGCGCTTCTTGGCGTCAGACGTGGGGATCTTGGACGTGAGCGCGATGAGCGGACCGGGAACTGGATTCACCGCCAAAGTGAGCGGATCGTTTGCGGCCACGCTCGGCATGGCGTGGAGCTCGTTCGCGCACATCATCTTGCGCTTCTTCGTTCGCTCGCCAGCGTTCGTCGTCGTCGTCGTCGTCGTCGCGGTGAGGTCCGATTTGGACGAGGAATGCGGCGGTGGGTTTTCCACGGGCGATGCGTCGTGCGTCGTGGGAGAAGGTTCCGATGAAGTGCGCTCGGCAGTTTCTTCCGTTTGCACGGCGGTTTCAGGCTCGTCAAAATCGTACGTTTGCACGGCAATTTCGCGCCGCGGAGACTCACCAAAGTCGTCCGTCTGCACGGCGATTTCGCGCCGCGGCGATGCCGATACCGTTGGCTGTTTCGCTGACGCAGTGTATTCCGTCTGTGTTTGGACATCCTTCATCGGGGTTGAGGACTTCGATTGCGGCGAAGTCGCCTTCTCCATCTGAGCGTTCCCCTTCGTCGACTTGATAATCGGTGCCGGACTCTGCACCTCGATTTCGTCCGTATCGACGTCGGGGTCGGCGTCCGGCACCAAGGTACCTTGGATCGATTCCTCTCGGTCATCGATGACTGTGGTTTGTTCTTCCTCGCCGACTGTGATTTGTTCTTCTTCCTCGCCGACTGTGGTTTGTTCTTCTTCCTCGCCGACTGTGATTTGTTCTTCTTCCTCGACGGGTTCGATTTGATCTTCGTCTTCCTCGACGGGTTCGATTTGATCTTCGTCTTCCTCGACGGGTTCGATTTGTTCTTCCTCTTCCTCGACGGGGACGATTTGTTGCTCCGTCACCTCGATTGACTCTTCTTCATTCGCCTCCATCTCCGGCGCCGCGGGCGCTTCTGCGGGCATGTGTATCTGTAGAGGGAATTCATCTAAACCAACATTGATACCATCGTCCGCAGCTTTGATCGCATCGGTAATAGCCGGACTTAAGACGGGCGGTTTCGTCAACTGGAAAGGAAGCGCACCGATTTCTGAGAGCGCAATCAGCTTCTTTGCCTTTTCCGCCCTGGAGAGCGGCTCGCGAGCCTCTGAGCCAAGGATGAGACTCGTCACCGTCATGTGTGAATGCGCGAGTTTCACGTCTGGCGAGATCACAGTGAACATCGAAGGTTTCGCAACGCGTGCTCTAAATTCCGGCATGACTTGTTTCTTCACGTAAGGACTCATACACGTCAAGCATGCTTGCATGGCGTCTTCGCTCGCGATGAGAATGTAGGGCGTATAAAATTTCTCAATTTCTTTCGTCGCCTTTTCGATGATGAGATCATTCATCGTGCACGCTGTATGGGATATAGCGTTAATCACGTCCGTCATCATCGCCCTGACACCCTCCGGTGGCGGCACTTCAGTGGTCTCGTCCAACGGATGGAAGGCGCACATCAAACCAGCGGTGACTGACTTGAGTTGTCGATTTATCTCGATTTGAATGTTCTTCGTACATTCGAGCCAAAGACGCGTGGTACTCTCCCCAGCAACTTTCGCTGAATTCATGTACGCATATCTATGCGCCGGGCTCAACTTGAATTTAGTTAGCGCTAAATTGAAGAGCGCTCGCATCATGGCGCGCTTCGGATCATCTTCGGGGCCTGCGAGACTCGCAATCTGATTTTTCACCAAAGCGCCAAACATCAATTCGCCAGTACTTTGATCAGAGACGAGAGAGTGACACCAAGCAGCATTGACACTCTCACAGACTTGGAATAATAATCCTCGAGGCTTTTGCGGCGTGTTTTTTCCGTTAAAGTTGAAGTAGAAAGTTGCCTCCAAGACCTTTCCAAAGTAATCCACCGCCTCGATGATAAATCCACGCACGTCTGCTGGCGTTCGAATGTCATGGATGCGTTCCTCAGGCCTTAAATTTTTCGTCAAGACCTCACGCACGACTGCCGCGCGACCGTGCTTGATGGCATGAATATCAAGCGGCTCCATGGCTACTTTCATCGAGACCGCGATGACGCGAGTGCAAAACTGGTGCGCTAGTTCATACACTCTTCTCGCCGCATAAGCGCCACCTTCGCCTAATCTGAACTCGATATCATCGTAAAATCCACGAAGAGAATCATCAGAACACGTTGGAAGCGCACAAAGCGGTTCGGCGGCGACGCAGAAAGCCTTGAGTACGTCGTGGACTCGTCGCGTCACGCGGCGCATCGCCTTCAACTGTCTTGCCCGCTTGAGCTCCTCCAGAGTGGCGTTCAAAGAACCATGACCGGTGATACTCTGCACATCAAACTTTTCAGGGTCCAAAACTTTGGCCCAAGACAGACGAAACTCGAGGAACTTCCAAGCTACCGCAATTACGGCGTTGGCTGTCTGCTTGAGCTCGCGAACACTTCCGGTTTGATCCATCAACATCTTCAGCAACTCGGCGCGGCGGACCGTGGCTATCTCTACTGTGTTTTCGTTGATGACTCGATCGATCGCCCATTGAATCTCTTCGTCCACTGGCGGGAAATCTTTTGCAAGTTCTTCCACGCTGACATCTCTACCGAGTTTACGCTTTAACAATGCGCTCGCACGTTTCAAAGTTGTCGCTGTGCTTCCCCAAATACGATCACCTTGAACGGCATTTATGAAACGTCTAGTTGCTGGTCGAATCGCCAGTTGCTGCAAAAATCCACTTTTATGAAGCGACCGCACAATATCGCCCGTGACTTCACGCGAGTCGCCAAGGCAAATAACGGCGGCAGCGTTGCGCAAAGCGGCGACGAGATGCCTGTCTCGAGCGGGATCGGAATCGCCCGCACCGGGCGCATCGATCAGAACTAAACCACGCTTTTGCGGTGGGACTGGGATATCTATCCGGACTTCACGCAGTAACCCCCAACACGACGATGGAATGTGCGTTTGAGTGAACACGGTGTGCTTCGTCGCTCTCAAAGCGCGCTGAAACGTACGTTCGTCAGTATAATCTATTGGTTCGTCAGGTTTGCCGTTTTTGTTTCTGTCGGTTTTGTACTCGAACTCAACGCGCTTGCCTAACCGTTCGATATACTCGGCTGGAATTGCCACGTCGCTCTCGTCCAAGTCAGCGAGCGTCGATATGTTCGGGTCAAGCCCGACCATGGCGCACGCCACCCTGAGCACCGACGGTAATCCGTAGCCATCGTCTGGAACCGCTTCCCCTTCCTTCGGCTTCGTCCTAAAATCTAAAAGCGTAGTTTCTTCCAAACCTCGAGCCTTGAGCTCCTTTTTCACGTACGATTCGGCGTAAAAGCCTAAGCCCTTGCGAGCCGATTCGATTGCCCGCGCTTGGCGCACCGCGTACTGGAGCGCGTGCACGTGTTGCTTGACGACATCCTCGCTAAAGTACACCAAACTCACTCTGAAGGCGTCGGATGTTCTCACAGAAGACGCCACGGACGTCGTGTCCATGACATCACCCTCTGGGAGCAAAAACGGCGGCGGTCTCGCATTTTTGAGTCTGGGATCGTTCTCCAAAAAATCCTTCAACGTCGTGGGCGGCGGCGGGAACTTCTTCTTTCGCACCGGAATCTCATACGCCGCGATCGCCGCGTCGTACTTCTGACGCTTCGCTTCCTCGGCCGCTTTCTTCGCCGCCTCCTTATCGCGCGCCTCCTGATGCTCCTTGTACAAGACGTAACTCGGCTTGACTTTCTGCCCCTTCTTCTGCGCCTTCTTCGCCGCCTCCTTGAGCTTTTCCTTGCGAATCGCGTCCGCCTCCGAATCCTTGAACGCATCCCCCCGTATCTCTCTTCCTCGCATGTGTCTCGGCATGTACACCGCCGCGCTCGTGTCTCGATCCAACGGCGGCGGCGGCGCGAACGCGCTCGCGTCCGCGTCCAACGCCGCCCCCCCCTCGTCCTCCCAATCGTCCTCCATCGCTCGCGCTTTATCCTCCTCCGCCTCCTCCGCGCGTTCATCGTGATCTCGCATCTTCGTCAGCGTCAGTTTCCCGTTCGCGCCGCCAGTTCCGACCCTTCCTCGCGCGTCGCCTCGACTCGCCAGCTCCCGCAGCAGCCCGTTCAGCACGTGACTCTTCCCCACCCCCGACCGCCCCAGCGCCACGACTCGCAGCGGCGCCGACGTCGCGCGTTCGTATTCCTCCATCGCCCGCGTCGTCTCCTCCACCAGCCGTCGTCGCGCGCTCTCCGGCACGACGTACGTCGACCCCGGCGCGTCGAGCGTCGCCGCGCGTCCGTGCGACAGCATCAGCTCCCGCGTCGACCGCAGCGCGTCGTGCAGCGCGCCCGTCTGCGCGTCGAAACAAAAAGCGCGGCGTTTAGGGTCAGTCGCGACGTTCGTCGCACCGCGCGCGTCGTCGTTCCGTGCGCGTCGCGACGATTTCATTTCATTTTCGTGCGCTTCGATTCGCGTTCGACGCACCCGCACGACGCGCAGCGCGGCGTCGACGGCGTCGGCGTCCGTCAGGTCCCCGCACGCGCTCTCCGCGTGCCGCGCGAGCGAGCGCGCGCGGCGCTCGGCGCGCGCGGCGTCGGAATCATCGGATTCGTCGCGCATCGCCGCACAGTGCCGCGCGCGATGGTCGCGCTCGTCGACGCGGACGACGCGCGCGGCGCGACGGACGCGCGCGACGACGACGGCGACGCGCGCGACGCGCGCGGCGACGCGCGCGACGCGGCGGCGCGGCGGCGCGATGGGAACGCGGCGTTCGCGCGGGGCGCGTACGCCGAGGCGTCGCGCGCGTACACGGACGCGCTGACGCGCGCGCGCGGCGATGGGCGCGGCGACGCGCGCGAGGACGCTTTGGACGCGGGCGAGGACGCGGCGGGCGCGGCGCGCGGCGACGGGGACGCGGCGACGTGTCTGGCGAATCGCGCGGCGTGTTGGTTGAAGCTGGAGCGATACGAGGACGCGGCGAGGGATTGCGACGAGGCGATCGCGATCGATGGGACGTACGCGAAGGCGTACGCGAGACGGGCGCGCGCGAGGGAGGCGCTCGGGGACGAGGAGGGGGCGCTGGAGGATTGGGAGAGGACGCGCGCGTTGGCGCCGAGGGACGCGACGGCGAGGGACGAGACGAGGCGACTGAAGCCGGTGGTGGAGCGGAAACGGGAAGAGATGAAGAGAGAGATGTTGGATAAGATGAAGGATTTGGGGAACTCTTTGCTCGGGAACTTTGGGCTGAGTTTGGATAACTTCAAGGCGGAGAAGGACGCGACGACGGGGAGTTACTCGATTCAATTCGTCAACGAAAAGAAACGCTCGACGACTGGCGACGAGGACGACGAGGACGACGAGAACTGAGCTCGCGCGCGCGGTGCGCTCGCTATAGCTATTAAAATTGTCACACGCGCGCGCTCGAGCGTCGCGAGAGTCTAGTCTAATCGCCGTCGCGTTCGAGTCCGCCGCGCAACGCGAGCTGTCGACACCGCTTTTCAAACGCTTGAATCTGCGACCTCGCGACGTCGTCGAAGACCACGCTCACCGCCGCGGCGTGCATGGGATCTTTAACTTCAAAATCAATCTCGAAATCCACGATGACGCCCTCGGCGGGTAATCCCGTGACCGGGTCTTCGTCCTCGTCGTCGTCGAGCGGCGAAAATTTCCACGTCGTCGTCATCGACCGAAACAACCCGCTCGACACGCTCGTCGCCGTCACGCGCTCCGGTCGCGCGCACGTCACCGCGCTCGTGTACTTCTCGTTGAATAATTTAAACCCAATCTCCAAATCCGCCTCAAAGTATTCCTCCCCTCGCGCCAGCGCCTCGCGTTCGCGTTCGCGTCCCCATCGCTCTCGCGGCGTCCGCCTCGCCCCCGCGCAGAACGGCACGAACGCCGCGTAACCGTCCACGTCCGCCACCGCGTCGCACAGCGCGTCTCGCGCGATCCCCTTGACGATTCGTCGCGCCGAGAACCGTCGCCGCGCGCCCTCGTCGCCGTCGCCGTCGCCGTTTCGCCCGTCGCCGTCGTCGCCGCGCGTCGCCGCCTCCCGCGCGCGTCCGAGCGTCGCGCCGGGCGTCGCGCGGGTCGGCCCCACGGCGCGCGTCGCGCGCGTCGCCGCCTCCCGCGCGCGCCTCGCGAGCGCGCGCGACATCGCCGCGCCGCGCTCTGACGCTCTCGCGCGCGATTCGCGCGTGCGCCGAGTCCGACCGACCGCACGGTTCGCACTGTTTGCGCATACACCCGCGCGACCGACCGCACGGTTCGCACTGTTTGCGCATACGCGATGGGGCATCGCGATCGGGGCGCGCGCGCGCGATCGCGACACTCCCGCGCGCACGATGTTCACGCTCTCCACCACCCTCGCGCACGCCGCCGTCAAGGCGAACGTCAAGGCGACGCGTCAATCGCGATCGCGCCGAGGCGCCGTCAAGGTCGCCGCGCACGCGCCCGACGCGTCGAGCCGTCGCGAAGCCATGAGTCTCATCGCGGTGCGTCCGAACGCGACGACGCGATCGCGCGCGCGATGCGCGCGCCCGCGCGCGACGCGCGACGCGCGGGACGACGCGGGACGACGCGGGACGACGCGCGGAATTATTGTCGAGCGAACCGGCGCGCGAGGGCGCGGAGAGACGCGCGCGCGACGCGTCGAGGACGCGACGCGCGCGACATCATCCAACGAGATACTGACGATCGCGCGGCGTGCGGTTTCATCGAACGCAGGGCGCGACGACGCTCGCGATGTCCAAGCCGGCGTTCGCGGCGTACGGTGACTCGGCGAACGTTTTCGGCGGCGTGTCGAACCCGACCGGTGCGTGCGCGCGCGAGGCGCGAGGCGCGCGCGAGGCGCGCGCGAGGCGCGAGCGATCGTATCGACCCGAGATACGATTCGCGCGTGATCCGGGACCGATGGGTCGTGATGTCGTGTGGGTAAACAGTGAGACTGACGAGACGCGCTCCTTTCGCGAATGCAGGTTTCGTCCCGTACGCCGGCGACGGCTTCGCGTTCTTGTTGCCGAGCAAGTACAACCCGAGCAAGGAACGCCCGTTCCCGAACACGGAGTGCTATTTCGAGGATAACTTTGACCAAGTGACGAACATTTCCGTCATCGTCGAAAAAGCCGAAAAGGGGAGCATCGACGCGTACGGCAAGCCGGAGCAATTCTTGGAAAAGCTTGGGTACTTATTGGGCGTGCAATCGTACGCCGGGCAAACCCGCTCCGAAGGGGGGTTCGCGGCGAACAAGGTTTCCACCGCCGCCGTGCTCGACGTGTACACGCGCGAAAACAAGGGCAAGACGTACTACCAATACGAAATTCTCACGCGCACCGCGGACGGCGACGAAGGCGGACGCCACCAGTTGATCACCGCCACCGTGAGTGATGGGAACTTGTACATCATGAAGCTTCAATCGGGTGACAAGCGTTGGTTCAAGGGTCAAGAGCGCGACCTTCGCACCGCGATGAACTCGTTCACCGTGGCGTAAGCGAGCGCGCCGCTCGCCGCGCCCGCCACACACATATAGTTCCGCGACGTTTTAAACGCGAAGCAACCATAGCACGTGTTATGAAAGATGAACATCACCACACCGCGCCGCGCCGCGCCGTCGCTTCGCGCGCGCGCGCACCGCCCGCCGCGCCCTGACCGCGCGCTCGCCATGCGCGCGTCCCCGCGCGCGCTCGGAAAGTTGAAACCGCGCGACGTCGCGCTGCTCGATTCGATCCTCTCTCGCGTGCACGCGTCGATGCCGGCGCGTTCCGAGGCCGCGACGGCGGGCGCGCGCGAAGAGTACGTCGTCGGACTGTCCGGAGGCGTCGACAGCGCCGTCGCCGCGTGGGCGCTCGAGCGGTGCGGCGCGCGCGCGACGGCGACGCTCATGAGAAACTGGGACGCCCGGGACGAGGACGCGGCGACGGATTGCTCGCACAGGGACGACCTGAAGTCGGCGAGAGCGATCGCAGAAAAATTGAATCTGAGATTTATCGAAAGCGATTTCACGAGAGAGTACTGGCACGAGGTGTTCGAACCGTACGTCGAGGCGTTCGAGAGCGGGGCGACGCCGAACCCGGATTTGGAGTGTAACCGCCGCGTAAAGTTTGGCGCGTTGTTGAGACGGGCGATGGAGGATTTGGGAGGGCGGTATCTCGCCACCGGGCACTACGCGAGGATCGATCGAGACGTCGACGAGGGCGCGCCGCCGCGGTTACTGCGAGGGATCGATCAGACGAAGGATCAGTCGTACTTTTTGGCGTCGGTGCGCGGCGAGGCGTTGCGAAGCGCGTGCTTTCCGCTCGGCGCGGTGTTCAAGTCAGAGACGCGCGAGGCGGCGCGGATTCTCGGGTTCGATTGCGCCGATAGACGATCGAGCGCGGGGATCTGTTTCATCGGTCGCAGGCCGTTCGGGGAGTTTATCGGTGAGTACATCACGCCAAGCGAGGGCGCGTTCGTGGACGCGGAGACGGCGCGTCCGGTGCCGGGCGCGGCGCCGCATCGAGGATTGGCGTCGTACACCGTCGGACAGCGCGCAAAAATAGGCGGTGCGCCAAAACCTTGGTTTGTCGTCGGGAAGAACGTCGCCGCAAACGTCGTGTACGTCGCAAAAGGTGCTGAGCACGACGCGTTGTATTCCACTCGCGCCGCGTTGGCGGATGAGTTTTGGATTTCCAATCGACGGCCTACGAGCGACGACGGATCGAGTTCCGTTCGCCTGCTCGCGAAAACGCGCTACGCCTCGTCACTCACTCCAGTGACGCTATCGGTCGCGAGCGACGACGAGACGTTCACGAAATCGAGGTTTTCTTCCTCGTTCGTCCCGCGCGTCGAATCGTCGCCGCTCCGCGCGACGTTCGACCGTCCCGAACGCGCCGTCACCCCAGGTCAGGCTTTGGTGCTCTACGACGGCGACGTGTGCTTGGGCGGTGGCGTCATCGAACACGTCGGCGTAACCGAGTTCGAGGCGCGCGCCGCGTCTTAGTTTCTAGCCCACATTTAGTCAAACGTAGCCGCCGTCCCAACTGTCCCGTCGGCGTCACACCGCGCCTCGCGCCGTCGAGGATGCCCGCGATCCTCGACCACATCTTCGAGTTCGTCGGCCGACTCACGCCGAAGCGTAGCGATAAGCGCTTCTTCGCGGTGGACGCTTGGGGGAATTTGGACCTCGCCCGCGACGTGCACGCGCAGTCTTTGACGTATTTCCACTCAAAGTCAAAGCCGCCCGTCGACGCGACTTTACGTCGCGACACCGCGTGTGATATCGCGTGGGCGCCGCCTTCGGTGGACGCAGATTACGGCGATGGCGTCGTGCGCCAAGACGCGACTTTTGTGAGTCCGTTCGCGGATGCGTTGCCGGAGGAGTCGCGTTTGGTGCGTTTCGCGCGTTTGCGTCCGGGAGCGCCGCCGGCGAGCGGGACGGATGGTGCGGCGAGCGCGGTGAAGCGCGTCGCGGTGCTGCTTCCGTGCACGGGAGACGTAGACGAATGGTTCAGACGATCGATCGCGCGAGAGTTACTGACGAATGGTGTGGAGTGCGTGATACCGACCATCGCGTATTACGGCGAGCGCAAGCCGGCGAGGCAGTGGCGACACGTATTGCGAAGCGTCGCCGACGCGAAGATTCAGCTGAGTGTGACGCCGGTGGAGATGATGATGCTTTGTATGGCGTTGGATGAAGAAGCGAAACGAGACGGGCACGCGAGCGTCGATTTGTGCTTGGCTGGGGTGTCGCTGGGCGGGACGATGAGCGCGTTGACCGCGCTGGCGATGGCCAAGGCGCGCGGCGATGCCGAGAACAACGTCGTCGTCTGTTGTGTTGCCGCCGCGAACGATTGCACGCCGTACGTCGAAGGAAGCATCGAAACTAGATTAGCTTGGGAAGTGCTTTGTGAATCGGGCGAGGCGGACGGGGCGACGCCCATGAGTAAGGAACGGTGTAAAACTATTTTGCTCGACGTGTTGAAAGAATTGGACATGAGTAATCTCGTCGTCGAAAACGCCGTAAAGGGCGCGGTTTGCGTGACCGCGAGGGAAGACCGCTTCGTCGGCGCTGGAGATGCGATCGCGAAGACACTACAAACTATGGTGACGACCGCTGAAGGGTTCATTCGCGAAGACTTCGACGGCGGTCATTTACAATTTTTATTCGGCAACAAATCCTCCATTGCGCCGAATATTCAAAGAGCATTCGATCTCATGAGAGCGTAGCAAGTTTCTTGAATGAATGTAATTTACAAAAGAATCGATGAATGGATGCTTGTGATCGTGCGTTGTCAACCGTCGGTAAACTTACCTATCCACACGAGCGCGCCGAACGCGATTCGCCTAGCCCATTTCCGTTTTCGACCTTGCGGGCGTTCGGCGGTGCGCTCGTCGAAGGATTCATCGTCGCTCGATTCCGTCGCCCGTCGAGACGCCGCTGACGCGGAGTTCGGGTCAACGAGTTCAACAAGCAGCTTCAACACTTTGCCGATCCTCCTTCGGACTCTTTGGCGTTTATTCAACCCATTTCGTCCACTGAAGAGATACTCGCGACTGGAATCTGTCGGAGCAAAGTGAAGCTTGTTGGCGACGTCCTCGGCGTCGAGTGGAGGCGACCCCGCGCGCGATCCCGCTGTCGCATCTTCGCCTTCATCGTCGCTCTGCGGCACACTCGTTCGTCCGGTTCGGAATGATCTCGTGTGCGGCACCTCGCGCGTCGCCGGCGGCGCGGGAATGGCGTCGTAATTCTTCATGCGAGCATTCGCTCGCACGCGACGCTGCAACTCGCTATTGAACGTCGCCATGTATGCGTCTAGTCCTTTTGCCGCAGCCATGTGAGCGAGTCTCGGTGGCACGCCGGGATCTTCGTAATAAATGGATACGTACTGACTGCCTTTGACTTCGTCGTTCTTTCCCACCATGATGGCGCTGTACATGGATTTGACGTCCACCGCGCGCGCTCCCATCATCTGTTGAAGCTTGTTCTTCGCCGAAACCGCGGACGGTGATTCCAACGCGTCGCGACAAATGCATGTCGCCATCTCATTTTTCTTATCGTACCACATCCGACGAGAGACGAGATAATCACGAGGTGCCATGAGACGAGGGTATTTCAACCGCCAATACACCACGTCTTGCGCGGTGAACTCCTTCTCCTTGTTCTCGGCGTCTTCGCGTTCGACGCACGTCGGGTGCAACGTCGTGCTATCCCACGCTTGACGTCCCAACAAATCCGTCTGTGCGTGGAACAATATTTCCGCGGGTACCCCAGCCGCTAAGACTTCCGTGCGGAATTTCGCGAGTCCCTTCTTCATCATGCGCTTGTCCTCGGCGGAGACGCCGCGAAGCATCCTGTACGTGCAGCATCCCACGCGTCCGCTGGCGATGACGTCCCAGTCACCCTCATCGTTCGCCACCGCAGTCGCAAATGCTTCGTAATCCTTATTCGTCACCCTATCACGCACGTCATCGGCTAAGTCCCTCGGCCCTTCGTTCGCCACGAGATCGTCGTCCCATCCTCGGTCCACCGCTCGACGCGTGACGCCCGAGTAAAACGCTTTCAGCGTCCACACCGGCGCGCCCAGCGCGGCGCCCAGCGCCCAGCGCATCAAGCTAAAGAACAACTTAATCGCCAACAACGCCACGCGATCCGGCGGCGGCGTATTCTTATCCATCCGCAACCCTATGAACAGCGCCTTGTACGCCAACGAAGTCGCCCACATGGCCAACACGCACAGCGACATCGTCCTCGGGGACATCTCTCCCTTTCGCACGCGCACCGCGAGCGCACCGACCACCGTCGCGCACGCGCTTTCGCACCAACTCAAAGTCGCGACCGCACCGTCCCCATCGTTCGCCGCGCTCGTCTCCTCCTGCGCCGGTTTCCCGTCCCTCGACCGCCGCCGCCGCCGCCGCGGCGCGTCCCGAAGCGTCTCCGCGCTGTCTTCGAGCTCCACCGCCCCCGCGCGCGTCATCGTCGCCGCGCGCATGCCGTCGACCGCACCGAACGATCGCCCCGCGAGCGTCGACGCGCGCTCGACGCGCGCCGAGGCTCACGCGCGCGGCGCGCGGCGTCGGCGCGCGCGCTGACTCAGCGTCCCAAAGGTCAACCTTTCGCGCGCGCGCCCCGCGCGACGCCCCGCGCGCGCGTCTCGACGCGATTCGTCGGGACGAAACGATGCGCGCGCGTTCGCCGCGTTCGCGCGCGTCGCGCGTCGCGTCGCGAGCGCGATCGCGCGCGAGCGTGTGCGGGGACGCGATAAGATGGACGGGGCTTTATTATCCAGGAGGCACTTTTTCCGCGGTGCGCGCGCGTCGGAGGTCGGCGCGACGCGCGCGGCGGTCGAACGCGGTGAAAACGCGCGTTCGGATGGTGATGGGTTTAATGGTTTAATTACTACTCAGTAATCGTCGAAGCGCGACGCGCGCGGCGGTCGAACGCGGTGAAAACGCGCGTTCGGATGGTGACGGGTTTAATTACTACTCGTTCTCGACGGTCTTCCCCGAGCGACGATCGGTCTCAATAATCGTCGAAGTTCTTGATGTTCTTCCCCGACCGTCGCTCCGTTTTCTTTTGCGAGGTCTGTTTCTTGTCTTGTAAGCGCCGTCGGTTGCCCTTCTCCACGTTGGCTTGAAGTTTCTTCTTCTTCCGCTTGTCCGATTGACTCCCCGGGAGCTTGGCGGCGCGATTTATGTAACTCTGAAGCTTTTCTAGCGCGTCGTCTACGTTTTGACTCTGCGTGCGGTGACGCGTGCTGTTTACCACGAGCTCGCCGTTTGAGTTGACGCGATTCTTCTCCGCCACGACGAGTCGATCCGCGCACCACTGCGGCAACCACCCCGCGGCGACCGCCCCGGCGACGTCCAACCGCATATCGACTTTAGTATTCACTTTATTCACGTTTTGCCCCCCCGCGCCGCCCGATCGCGCGAAGGAGACGACGACGTCGTCCTTCGTCACCGGTCGCGGCGGCGTCGTGTCCGCCCCCTTCGGCGGTAGCGGTAACTCGTCCCGTATCCTCGGTCCCGCGATTCCGCGCAGCGCGTCTTTCGACGATTTCGTCGTCCCGTCTCCGTCGTCGCCGAACGCGTCGTCGTCGTCGTCGTCGTCGTCTTCCTCGTCCGCCCACGGATCGTCGTCGTCGTCGTCGTCGTCGTACAGTTCGTCGTAATTCATCCCTCGCGCCGCGCGCATCCCTCGTCTCGCGCGCGGCGCCGACGCGCCGACTCGCGACGTCGCCGCCCGCGCCGTCGCGCGCGTCGAAACCGAATCCAAATCCCTCGTTCGAGCCACCGCCGCGACGCCTCGCGGTCGTTTCGACGCCATCCGCGCGTGCGCGACGACGGGTTTACTCTCGCACAATCCGCGCGCGCCGCGCCCGAGCGCGAGGCGCGCCGCGCGCGCGAGCATCGCGCGCGAGAGTGCGGTCCCGGTGTCCCGATGCCTCGACGCGCTCGCCCGCATTACCCCGCGCGCGCGCGTCCTCGCGCGTCGCGCGCGCCGCCGGATATCGCGCGCGATGTTCGCGCGCGCGATGGCGCGCCGCGCGGCGTCGCGGATCGCGCGCGCGACGCGGTGCGATGGAATCTTCGCGCGCGCGCTCGAATTCGCGGTCGGTCGTCGCGGCGTCGCGATGGGAACGCGCGCCGCGCGCGACGCGCGAGACGCCGGACGGCGACGCGCGGTCGACGACGCGCGACGCGCGATCGGCGACGACGCGCGCGAGGCCAAGGCGGCGCGCTCGCGCGTGGTGTTCGAGGAGGAGGTGCTGCCGGCGCTGCGCGCGTTTTACGCCGAGCGAGGACACCTGAACGTGCCGCGCGCGTACGTCGTCCCGAGCGACGCGCCGGCGGCGATCGCGGGAATGAAGCTCGGAAATCGAGTGGATCGGATTCGCTACCGAGGAGACTTCGTGAAGGGGAGCGAGGAGAGGATGAAGGCGCTGGACGCCGTCGGCGAGGCGACTGGGGAGACGTTTGCGTGGGACGGCGAGGATTGGGTGTTTTATAAGCAAATCATCCCGTGTTTGAGGTATTACATCAAGGAACACGGACACGGGAACGTGCCGATGGCGTACGAGACGCCGCGGGACGCGCGGGCGTATTCGAGCGCGAACGCGCTGAAGACGTACAACATGGGATTCGCGCTCGGAAAGCGCGTCAACGATATTCGAGCCAAGGGAACGTTCGTCGAGGGGCGACCCGATCGTTTCGACGCGCTGTCGAAGATGCAATTCGTGTGGGACGACGAGGAATTCAATTGGTCGCAGCGCTTGATTCCGGCGCTGCAGCTTTACGAGCAAGTGCACGGGCACCTGAACGTGCCCAGCGCGTACGCGGTGCCGGCCAAGATGCCGTGTCCGTTCGGCGTCGCCCGTCCCGTCGTCGTTCGCAGAGACCTCGTCGGTTTCGAACTCGGCAGCGCGGTGGCGCAGATCAGACACTGGCGATTTCAGCGTCCCGGCACGTCCGAGGGCGCGGCGAGAAGTCGCGTTCGACAGCTCGACCAGCTCTCGCCGCTCGGCTTTCCGTGGGACGTCGCCGAGTGGGAACGCAGGGCGCGCGTCCTCAAGCGCGTGCGTCGTCGACGCGTCGACGCGCGCCTCGCGTCCGACGCCGCGGCGTCCTCGAGCGTCTAAGTAGCCCGATGTCATCACACTAGCTCAATTGAGATTGGCAAAGTCAATGACGCGGTGCCGACGGCGCCGTAACCGCGCAGTCGCAGTTTCGGCGATGCGCCGCACATCCACGCGCGCGCGCGCGTTCTGACCGCGCGCGATCGCCGCGACGCGCACGCGCGTCGCGCGCATCGCGTTCGGTCGCCGCGCGGTCGCGAGGACGCCTCGGCGCGACGCGCGGACGTCGGATAATCGCGCCGATTCTCAACACTAATCATGGACGCCCCGATGGATGGCGCCGTGGAAGCCGTCGAAACCACGGGATGGTTCCTCGCGCTCGCGCTCACGCACGCACCGATGATGGTGTTCACGCTGTACGCGTCGCTGACGATCGTCGAGCGCGCGCTGGGGAGCAAAAGGGGCAAGGTGAAGGAAAAGCTGCCGGCGCGAGAGGCGCTGCCGTACGTGTGCGTGCAGTTGCCGATGTACAACGAGCCGGCGTGCGCGAAACGGGCGATCGACGCGGCGTGTCTGCTGCATTGGCCGCAAGATTTGATAGAGATACAGGTCTTGGACGATAGCTCGGACGGGACGGAGGATGTGGTGGACGACGCGTGCGCGGAGTGGCGGGAACGCGGGGTGGTGTGCAACGCGCTGCGAGCGAGCGCGGTGCTGAGAGGGAAATCGAGACAGACGAAGGCGGCGGCGTTGGAGTACGGTCGCGCGCGGACTTCGGCCGATTTGATTGTGGTTTTAGACGCCGACGCGGTGGTTGAGGAGGATTATTTAGCGAAGATTGTGCCGTATTTCTACGACGAGCGAGGCGAGCGAAGGAGCGAGGTGGCGGTGGTGCAGCCAGACGTGACGTTTAAGAATTCGTCGCAAAACTTCTTGACGATGCATCAGGCGTTTAAGATGGAAGCAGACGCGATTGTAGGGAACAGGGCGTACATTCGCGCGTTTGGGTGCGCGCTGCGGCCGGGAAGCGGGGCGATTTGGAGCGCCGCCGCGCTTCGCGCCGTCGGTGGTTGGGACGTAAACATGCTCGCGCTGGAAGGGACGGATATGTCCATGCGCACGCGCATGGCTGGGTACAGTGGGAAAGCGGCGGCGAACGTCATCATAGAAACCGAGCTCCCGTCGACGCTAAGCGCGTACAAAAGTCAACAGTTACGATGGATGTGGGCGTGGGCGTATTTAGCCAAGCGACACTTGGCTAGCGTGTTGTTCAATTCGTTCAACGGCGTGACCTCGGACATTGGTATCGGGGTTTTGAACGGGAACGTCGCTCGCTTGTGGTTTGCGCTCACAATCGTGCGTCCGGCGCAATGGTTGCTCCTCGCCGTGTGGTTATTACTCCTCCCTGAGCTCATTTTCGACGGCATGTGGCTCGGCAACGCCCAGCACGTGATTCACGGCGCCGTTTGGTTGTACTTTTTACCCCTGTTGCTCATCTTGAAGGCGGATACGTTCGCGATGTCTGATGTAGAAGGTAAAGTTCGCTCGCCCCCGAAGTCCACGGGCGAGGCGATGAGCACGATGCGCACGACGTTGCGCAAACTGAGCTGGATCGGCCCGCACGCGTGCGTGTCGCTCGGCATGATCGCCGTGTACTGCACCGGATACGTGCGCGGCATTTTCGGTTCCACCTACCCTTCCTTCGACGCCCCCGTGAGTCAGCTGCGCACGCCAAAGCTTGGAAATGGCGACGTCGAGCTGAGCGAAGCCGATCGCGGCGCCGACGAGACTTCTTGCTCGAAGAGTGAGATTTGGCAAATCGTCTTCGAGATGGCCTTCGTCGTCGCCACGATTCGCGCGTCGATCGAACTCATGAAGTGGGCCCCGACGGGCGGGTCAGGGGCGGGGACGATTTCACTCGTTTCCGTGATTGGGTTCGGCATCGCGGCGTGCTGCGTGTACGTCGCCGCGGGAAGCTGGGATGACAAGTGCGGTCCGAGAAGTAGCGAGCGCTACCGTCGCGCCAAGACGTCGAGCGTCGAAGAGCGCGCGGGGTTACTGTCGTCTACGACGGCGGCGGCGACGTTGGCGCCGCCTCGACGGATCAATATGTCTCTCTCATCGAAGTCGCGACGCACGAAAGCGAGCGACATGTACGGTACGAGTAGTGTCCCCGCGTTTGACGTGGAAAGTGGGAAACGAACGCCCGAGGCGTTTAGCGTCGGCGACGAGGACGACGTCCAACCCGTCAGCCTCGACGTCCCGGCGTTGACGAACGCGAAGGAGATGCAAAAGGCTATCAAAAAGTACAAAAACATGCGAGATCACAATTTCGATCTCGAGAACTTTAGTGAGTACGCGCAGAGCGATGCGACGAGCGTGATGTCGGAAAATCACGCGCCGTCGCACGTCAACTTTGGATCGCACGCGCCGTCGCACGAAGATTTCGGCAGCGAAATCGGCAGCGCGTTCGGCGACGGCGACGACGACGAAAGGTCGGTAGACATGGACGGCAAGGATCGCGCCGCGCTGGCGCACGCCATGCAAGCGCAGCACGACTCGCAACAGCGCGCCAAATCGCTTCGCATGGCGAATTTGCGCGTCAACACCGCGCCCGCGCCGAATCCCAAATGGTCGCGACCGCCGAGGTCGCCGCGCAGCTCCAACGCGACGTCCGCGGACAATTCGCCGCGCGCGCCGCTCTCACCCCCGACCGCGGAACCACCCAAACCCATCAGCGCGTCCGATTGGGTCGATTCCCCGATCGTCGTCGACGCGTCGTCGACGCCTCGATGACGCCTCGACGACGAAGCCCGTCTCGCGTCGCGTCGCGTCGCGTCCGCGTCTACAGCGCGCGTTGATTATTTTACACCCAGTCTACGCTCCCCCGCCCCGCCGTCCCCCACCGTCGTCTCGCCCGCCGGCGTCGCCTTTCCCAACCTTCGCGCGCGTTCAAAGTGCAGCGCGCGAAGCATCGCGTTCACCTCGGCGTACGCGCCCGCGCGCGCCTCGTCCTCGTCCTCGTCCTCGCGCGCGCGTCCCGTGTGCATGCGCTTCACCGCGCGCTGCAGTTCGAGCACCTCCTCGCCGTCGCTCGCGCTCGGTCGCGCGCGCGTCGCGCGCGTCGTCGTCATCGGTCGTCCCGTCGTCGCTTTCGCGCGTTCTCGACGGCGCGGCGGACGCGCGACGC
>Ga0255765_1001901_pt1 | contig 24901 bp, 18 predicted proteins | sample 041ome_8_FD_179965 | JGI IMG/M metagenome (GOLD analysis project Ga0255765, IMG submission 179965) | Coastal salt marsh microbial communities from the Groves Creek Marsh, Skidaway Island, Georgia - 041407BS metaG (version 2) | ecosystem: Environmental > Aquatic > Marine > Intertidal zone > Salt...
ATGATTCTGATTCCGATTCTGACTCATCATCATCATCATCATCATCGTCATCACATTCGTTAAAGAAGAAGACCACCAAGAGGAAGAGAAAAGAAGAAAAGAAGCGAAAGCAAAGGAAAGAGAAAAAGGAGAGAAAGAGGCGTCGCGAGAAGGAGAAAAAGAGGCAAAAAAAGAGGAAGAGGGAGAGCAGTTGTAGCACGTAGCACAGAATTTAGAATTTAGAGTAGACACACATTTCCCCAGAAAAGATCCTCTCTTTTAAAGTACCACACACACACAAGCAGTCATAAAAAGATGGAGGAAACGCTTCCTCTGTGGATTCGTTTCCTCGCGTTTTCGCACCGCCTTCTTTTCCAGACTCTTTTGCACCCGCAGTTGGTCCTTTCCATCCTCCAATTCGTACTCGTGAGTGTCGCATTTCTGTACTTGAATCGCGCGCAGATGATGCGATACGTGGACGCAAAAGTCACCGAATACGCGTTAGCGTTACTCGAGAAAAACGTATTCCCGGAAAGCGAAAAAGTGACTCTGAAACGAGTGAAGTTTCGGTGGAACCGAGTGGACGTTTTTGACGTACACGTCGGGAACTGCGTTTCCGAAGAGGAGGAGGATGATGATGACATCTTCGGTGCTTTGGCTGATGAAGCGGCCACGAAGGAGGAAAAAAAGGAAAAACGTGAAAACGCGGCGAAGATACAGAAGACCAAGATCCCGGAATTTTCGTCCCCGTACTTCATGCGCGTGCAACAGATTTCGTTCGAGTGTTCGTTTTTCACGCTCGTGCCGATGATGCAGTTCATGGAGGATAAAAATTTCGCGGTTGGATTTTTGAGCGCGAAAGTCGACTCGATGGTATTGAGAGGCGTGGACGTGTTCGTCGAGGAGTGGAGAGGGAGAGGGAACTTTCGGGTGTTTAAGAAAAAAGGGATAAAATCGTCGTCGGTGTCGTCGTCATCGGTAAAAGAAGCAAAAGGAGATGAAGCTGCGACGACGAAAGGGACGAATGCTACTGGGACGCGCGAGGAGGAGGAGGATTTGACGTCAAACGCGAAGAATACCAACAACAACAACGGTTTATTTTCCTATTTTCAATCTCAAGTTCAAACGCAAATCGAAGACGCGAACAAGAAGATTCAAGAGGCGGCGAATAAGACGATCGAGATTTCCGGTTCAGTTGTGAAAGAAATCGGCGCGGTGGCGACGGACGTGACGGATAAACTGACCGCGCTTGGGAGGTACGCGACGATGATAAACCGCGTGCAAGAAGATCCAATCGAGATGATGCAAAAGAGACCATTGGTTCTAAGAGTGAAAGAGACGAGATTAATCGATTGGAACGTGAAAATATTAACGGTTTCGCAAACGTCTTTTAAGGTGAACAAGTTTGAAATGGTGGATAAAGTGTTCGTGGGCACCGGGAAGGCGTTCGGGAAACGAATCGCGCAAGGCGTGTTGCAAAGAATTATCGTCGAGTTTCAAGACGAAAGTTTGAATCTCATCACCAACGGCGTTTCAGACGGGTTCATGATGAGTAAAAAGTTCTTGGACGACGGTTTTACGACGGTGTACGACGGAGTGAAGAAAACCACGGAGAGCGGGGCAAAAATGGCCGCGAAGACTATGGAAAGCGCGCGATCCTCGTTCACGGTCAGGACCGTCGGGAGAGGAGAAGTTGACCCGCACGAGTTGACCCCGACCGGGTCGGTGACGACGACGTCCTCTCACCTAGGCGGCGACGACGACGACGTAAACGACGACGTGAGCGAAAAAGATAGTAAAGATTCCGTCAAATACGAATTGTTTCCGGATAAAGATCCGCACGAAATGCAGCAACAAAAGAGCGCCGCGTCCGCATCGGACTTGTTCGGTTTAGGGAATCTCTTTAGCACGTGCTCGCCGAGAGGAACGACGAGCGGAAGAAAAAATAAAACACCGCCACCACCATCACCACTGCCGTCGTCGTCGTCGTCTAAATCGACGACGCTCGGTAAGCCCGAGTCGCCCCCGCAATCGTAACGATGAGTATGATCCCTCCTGTAAATTAAAGTGTACCTTTACTACTACTAAAAACTATCTATTACTAGTATTCTACTCGCTATTCTTAGTATCGCTCGTAGGCACCACGCCTCTTACGCGCAAGATCTCGGCGTTGCACATTTCAACGACGGTATAGAAATCGACGTCTCGATGGCGCTCCCACAGATGTGCGGAACTACCTCTTCGCCATTCCGCGGCTGGGTACTTCGGGGACCCTATACCGTGTAAAATGCGCGCGACGGCGCGAGCGCGAAGCATACCGGCGCCACCGACTTTACCGTCTCTGCGATGCGTGAGTATTTCGCGAATGTCGGCGACGAGCATCCGCTTTTCCGTTAACACGCACTTCGGGCGTTTTGCTCCCTCGGCAACCCTGCGAACCGGCACGTCTTCTTCTCCTCCACTCGGATCTTCTTCAACTCTTTCTACCTCCTCCTCCTCCCCCTCCTCTTCGCTTGCGTTCAAGTACCACTTCAAACTTTCGCGCAATCGAGCGCCTTGCACGTCGTCTGCTTCTGCATCCGCGGCGTAATCCAACGCCGAATACAACGCATCCAGTTTACCAACGCTACCTTTCTCTACTGCATCCAAGCGCTTGGTTAAATCAAACGCTAGTTTGCGCAATTTATCCCCTTTCGGTGGATCTCGTAAAATCTCGAAACCGAGCGCTCGGTCGCGAATTTCGTATCCCGCTTCTCTATTATCTCGCAAAGCTTTCAACTGGAACGCGACGTCATCGAGAGAACAGTTGGATAGAAATGCCGCTTTGCAAATGTCAAAGATTCTCGCACCGTCCGCTTTTGGCTCCGGGCAGAGCTTCAGAATAGCATCTACGAGCGTGCTTTGCTTTGCAATCTCTTTCGGATCGCGGCCGAAGAAGCGTATTTCGCACGTAGAGCGGAAATCTGGGAGCACGCGCAGTAAATTTGAATACTCCTCGTCCAATTTTACGTCGCGAGAACCCGGAGATGTTATCGACTGCGCGTCCCGGCCCCACAATTCCAGGCACGATAACGCTGTTTCTATTGCCTCGAGTTTTACGTCAATAACTGGTGCGATGACGTCCGGTTTTATGCGCCCGAGCTTCGGTATCCAATTACCGTAAGCGTCGTAATCCGTCTTCCTTTTCTCAATATCGTCGTCCTCGTCCCTGAAGACTTCTTCACTTACCTGCTTTTTCTTCTTTTTTTGCGTCGTCTTCGGTTTCAGAACGTCGCCGTTGCCGAGAAATACAATTTCCATGAGATCTCGAATGCTCGTGACATCGCACCCGTCCGCGTGCGTCAACGACCGCGACCGTAAATAATCTTCCGGATCCAAAAAAGTCAAGCAATGCGCTTCGTTTCCGTCTCGACCGGCTCTGCCGCACTGTTGAATGTACGCTTCCGGCGACCTCGGCAACGCGTAGTTTATCACATATCGAACGTCCGGTTTATCTAAACCCATGCCAAAAGCAACCGTCGCAACAATCACGCGAACTTTGTTCTCTTGAAACTGCATTTGCGTTCTGTGGCGTTCACTTTTATCGAGACCAGCGTGATAGGGACGAGCGACCACGCCCTGAACCTTCAAGTAATTCGCAACTGATTCTGCTTCGTTTTTGAACGCAACGTACACTATTGCCGCTCCTTTCGGATGATCTTTTTGCAAGAAGTGTAAAAGCGTTGAATTTCGCGAGCACGACGGCACGCGGATAACCGATAAGGACAAGTTATCGCGAATGGCATCGTTTCTGAGCGCGTTCTCGGGGGCAATATTCAAAGTCTCGCGTAAGCTCATCTCCGTCTTCTTCGTCGCCGTCGCTGTGAGCGCTAGCACTGGGAACATTTTACCATTGTTGTTGTTGTTGTTCATCCCACTCCTCATCACTCGATTGAACAAAATCGAGCCGAGTCGATGATACGCCGGTCGAAAGTTATGCGACCATTCCGAGACGCAATGCGCCTCGTCGATGCACGCTAAACTTACTCCGTTCGGGCATTCACGCAGCGCACACAAGAACTTCTCGTTCAATAGTCTTTCCGGAGAAACGAATAAAATCGAAACGTTACCGCTTTTCACCTCCTCTAGCGTTTCCTCCGTCTTTTCGTAGGACGCGTCCGAACGTAAACACGCGCCTTTTAAAGCCGGCGGTAAACCGCGCATTTGATCGGACATTAATGCAAGTAAAGGCGAAACAACTAAAGTGATCCCAGGTAACAGCAACGCCGGAAGTTGGTACGTCAGAGACTTCCCGGCGCCCGTGGGCAACAACGCTAACGTGTTCGCGCCTCTCAAGACGCGTAAAATCACGTCTATTTGTCCAGGTTTGAACACCGGAAACCCAAATCCACGCTCTAAAACCAAGCGCAGTTTCTCTTTCAATACCGCTGTTTCGTCGTCGTCGTTGTCGTCGTCGTCGTTCGTATCGTCCATACTTTGTACTCCTTTCTTCTCGGCAACGAAAGAGAGGCACTCGCGAACATCCGCGATGTATTTTTGCAAAGTGTCGTCGTTCAACTCCTCTAATCTTTTGCGTTTTTCCGCGGCCAGAGCGTCCAGCTTATTCCTTTCGATGTCGTCCTCGTCGTTGCCATCGTCGTATTTGCTTTTACTGCTATACAAATCATCGTCGCCCTCGCCGACGGAAAATTTCCCGGTTTTGCCTTTTGCGTTTCGCTCTCTCCTTTCCGCGTTGAGGTGTTTCGAGCCACCACTTCGAGCGGCGTCGCGCGTGTACACTTTTGGCGCGCGTTTAGCACTACCCGCTCTCCGTCTTGGCGCTTTGTACGTCTTGCGTCGCGAGTGTTCGCTCACGCCTCGGAATTTTGCCGTTTTCTTGGCGACGCCGACTTCTGGGAACCGCTTCGCGTGCTCCGCCCGGATTTGCGCCGCGGTTTTCTTTGGCGGTGAAAACGTCGGTGGAAGTTTTGTCGTCGTCGTCGTTTTTGCTCCTCCATTATCATCGGCTGTTTTCGATACTGTGTTGATCTTACTTCCTTCTCTCATCATTGCTGCTGAGTTTCCGTCTTCTTTTTCTATTTCTATTTCTTCTTCTGCTGCTGCCGCTGCTGCTGTTCCTACGACCACTCTTTGTTCTTCTCGAACAACCAACTTCTTCTTCTTCCTCGGCTGGACGACGACGTCTTCTTTCAAAGCGTTCGTTAAACTGACGTTTTCCATCGCGTGCATCTCCCGTCTCTTCATTGCGCCGAATCTTTCCTTCGCTCGATTTCTCTCGTCCTCTTCGCAAAGTAAAGGCTCGTATGATGTCTTCTTCTTTTGCTTATTCGCGATGGTCGCGAACGAGGAGGACGAAGAAAAATCGCCAGCAATAATACCTTTGTTGTTATTACTTTTCATCCTCATCACTAAACTCGGCGGTGGTGCTGGTGGTACTACTAGTAACGGTTTCGTTTTCTTCTTCGCTTCTTCTTTCAAAGCGAAACGAGAAGCTTCGTCCGCGGCGGCTTCCGCGGCGTTTTTCTTCTTCTCTGCAGATGATACCACGGACGACGGCATAGACGACGACTTTAAAAACGATGATGATTTGTTGTGCTGTTGTTGTTTTATGTGTCGTTGTTGTTTCCTCGGCGGCGTCGCTTCGATGACTTCATCCTCCCCGTCGCTTTCGTATTCCTCCTTCTTCGCAGTGGGATGAAAATTTTCGAAATCTCCTCCTCCTTTCCCGTTGTTGTTGTTCTTCTTGTTCTGAATACTCTTCGTGGTGCACGTGCTCGTCATCGATACCACGAGTTCTTTATACTCTCGGTACATCTTTCTCACGCTCTCGTTTTCCTCCACGTCTTTTCTGGTTGGTTTTCTCTCGTGCGCGCGTTCGTACGCGCGCTCCCAGATTTGAATCTCGTTTCGTTTCCGTTCCACGAGTACCGCATCATCGCGACGATGATGAGATGCATTCTCTCTCAGAATAGCAGCGGGAGCATCAGACGTCATCAAAAAAAATCGCGCAAAAGCAATAACGCATATATGAAATGTCTCGCGCTGCTGTTTTTAAATAGTCGCGTTGTTATATCTGCGAAAGTCTGTTCTGTGTATTCATACGAATGAGGACTCTACGTAATGAAGCATTTTCTCGCACGGGGCTGCCCCTTGGAAAATTCAAAAATCTCTCCACTCTCGTCGAGGCGTAAGGCGAGTAAGCAGCGCTTTAAAGAAGAAGGCGAAGAAGAAGAAGGAGAGGTGAAGAAGATACGAAAATGAAGCTGAGAGGCCAAATCACGCAGCTCGGCCTGGCTTGGCTCGACCGATTGCTCCCTCTCTTCGAAAAGATGAACAAAAACGTCGTCACGTTGTACTTCAATCCAACGCAAATGTCCCTCGTGTTACGCCCGGAAGAGACCGGAGGAGTGGACGCGCACGCGGACGTGAGCATCTTTGAGAACAACAACACGAATAACAACACGAACAGTGGACAACAACAAAATCAAATAATATTCGAACAAAAGTCGTACGTGTGCTCCTCCGCGGTGAAGAACCAAATCGCCTTTAAAGTGGACAGCAACGGGTTGTTACGAGTGGTGAAAGGACTGGTGAACGTGAACGCCACGGGCGCGCACGTGAAGTTACTGAGAAGAGAACATAAAAGAAGGAAAGACGATACGGAGAATAAAACGAATAATAATAATAAAGGAAACTTAACGCCGGTCTTGTGCTTCTCGTCCTTCGGCGGGGAGATTGATATCGTCCAAGACGTTCCGATTTACGGCCCTTTGAATCGAAAAGACGTGGAAGATATCGCCGCGGCGATCGATACCAGACGGTTCGAAGAAGTTCCGTATTGGTTGGACTTGGATTATCAGTCCGCGTCGGTGTTGAGAGAAGCGACGGAACGGTTGAAGTTTGTCAGCGCGAGAGTGGAAGTGGTGGTCGGGAGAGAAGGGGCGGTGCACATCGCGGGAGAGAAGACGGCGACGGCGAGCGCAGGGGTGGAGTTGAGAGGGGTACCGGTTGCGCCCAGGGTAGAGGTGGACGATGACCACGACGACGAGAATGAGGAGGGAGGAGAGAGAAGAAAAAGAAGAAGAGGGACGACGACTGCGAGAACTGCGCAGTTGAGGTTAGCCGAGATGCGGGCAGTCGCGGTCAGGAATAAGAATAGTACTAATCACTATTCTGTACAAACGCAGCAAAATACAAACGATACTAATGATAACAACAACAACAACAACAACAACGCTTCTCTTCCTCCGGTGGCGACGAGAGGCATTTTAAGCGCCAAGCAGTTAGGGAAAGGATTTCTCGGAACGATGACGAGACCAGACGTCGTTTTCTTTGGCTTTGCGGATAACGCGCGACGGTTGGAAATGGTGCACAGATTTTACAGCGCGAGACAGGTGGTCGTGGATAAAGAAACCGGCACCGCGGAGGAGTCGCAAGATAGCGTGATTGTAAGGTTTCGAATACCCGTGGAAGAAGAAGAGGACGAGATGGAAGCGGACGACGATGGAGACGACGAAGAGAACGCGACGATGGACGCGGGAGGGAGAAACGGTGAAAGAAGAGGACGACAACATCAACAACAGAGACGTTCTTTGGTGTTCGCGCCGAGAAGTCCGGCGGGGAACAATAATAATAACAACAACAATAACAACAATAACGGCGACGACGACGACGACGGTTCTTTGAACACCGAACACGCGGCCAGAGCGTTACTTGGTGTTCAGAAAAAACAACGGATACAACAACGAGGTTCCAGACGGAACGACGACGACAACGGTGATCGTGATTCCTTCTTGGACGATTGAGAAAAAGAAGAAGAAGAGAAAGAAGAAGAACGAGGACGTGAATTGTTCTTGATTAGAAAGCACTCGTAGATTTTTAGAAGAAGAAGATAAGAGAGAAAGAGAGAGACGCGCGCGCGCACGCTGTATGTACAACATTTGGGCGGATTTTTGCAACAAACGTGAAGAACGTAAAACTACTTTATGAATCAAAATACACACTGCTACTATTATTAAGCTACATTACTCTTTCTTCCCTGGCACCATGTCATCCTCCGCTCTCAAATACTCCCCGATATCCGCCTGATGAAAACACACCACCGCGCTCGGATCCGCTTTCCTGCACTCCTGCGTCGACTTGGCGCACACGCCGAACCCGAGCGGAACGTCGCTCATGCTCAAAATAACCACCCCTTGATTCGTCGGCGTGTTCTCCGTCACTCGTCCTAACCCGGATTTCAATAGATGATTCCCGTATAAAAACGACATTTCCGACGTTGGTTTCACCCACATCTTATATTTCCCGTGTTGTGCTAATAAATCTAAAGCGCCGATGGTTAAGCGAAACTTCCCGGAGTGCGTGAACTTCCCTATGTTTTGCCCTAAAGTCACCAATTGCTCGCGAGAAATATTCGTCGCTCGTTTGACGATTTCGTCTTTCACGTAATAGACTCTTTGTTTGTGCAAACGGAAACAAAATCCAACGCCTCCTGTTTCTTCGTCGTCGTCGTCGTCGTCTGAATCGTTTCCTTTTCCTTTTCCTTTTCGTTCTCCTCCTCCGCTCGAGGCCGACGATTCGAGAACGTTTCGTAAATTCTTCCCGATAAATTTGAAGAGCTTTTCAAACACTTGCGCGACTTCAGACTCCTCCAAAGGACGCATTATTACGTGTGCGCGTGTATAAACTAACACTTTTGCTCCTCGGTGAGAAGAGAACGAGTTAAAACGATGTTTGATGAGAGCGCAATAAAGACACAAGAATGAAGCATTTTTGGCGGCTCCAGAGGGAAAAAAGAAGAAAAGATTTTTCCTCATTAGTAGAGTAGTAGTATAAAGAAGATTAAATGACATCATCGGGGGCATCGAATTCAATGTCTGGCCTCGCCGGCGGGCGAATTACCGTCTCCGCCGGCGCGAACACTTTAGGGCAACACTCGCAAGAGAAAAACGCGGACGCGACCATGTACGTCGGGAATTTGGATCCGCAAATGGATGAGCAACTCCTTTGGGAACTCTTCGTCCAATGCGGACCGGTGGCGTCGGTGTACGTGCCGAAAGACCGAGTGACGTCCTCGCACCAAGGGTACGCGTTCGTGGAAATGAAACGAGAGGAAGATTGCGAATACTGCGTGAAAATATTGAACATGATTAAAGTGTTCGGGAAACCGATTCGAGTGAACAAAGCGTCGCAAGATGGAGGGAAAGGAGGAGGAGATGTCGGCGTCGGCGCGAACGTGTTCGTGGGGAATTTAGATGCGGAAATCGACGAGAAGATGTTGTACGATACGTTTAGCGCGTTCGGGTCGGTGATTACGGCACCGAAAGTGCAACGAGATCCGGAGAGTGGAGAGAGCAGAGGGTTTGGATTCGTGCAGTTTGATTCGTTCGAAGCGAGCGATCGCGCGATTGAAGCCATGCACGGACAGTTTTTAGCCGGGAAACAGATTACGGTCGTGTACGCGTATAAGAAAGATACGAACGGAGAGAGGCACGGGAGTCAAGCGGAACGGTTGTTAGCGCAAGCTGGGATGCAGAATAATGGCGGGTACGGGGGGAGACAGTTGAGACCGCACGCGATGTTTTCAGACGGAAGCGCGACCGGAATGAGCGGGTTCGCCGGGATGGGCGTCGTCGGAGGCGGGATACCGGGGGGGATGCCGGGGGGGATGCCGCCTCCACCACCTCCAGGGATGATGATGATGGGTGGTGGGATGCCAGGAATGCCACCACCGCCGCCGCCGCCTGGGATGATGATGGGCATGAACGCGGCGCCGATGGCGATGATAAATCAAATGCACGGAGGGATGCATCCGCCGCCGCCGCCGCCGCCGCCGCCGCAGTGAGAAGAGAGCATATATATTAGAGTAGTAGTACACACGTAGACTTTGAAATTGTATCATATTATATAGAAGAAAATATACACATCATCATCATCGCAACTAACAAAAATCAATTTATTATTCTCGTTCTCGCGAAAACAAAAACAGACCAAACGCGAGGCCAAAAACAAACGACACCGCCGTCACGATCGTCGGCATTCTCGCCACCGCCGTCGTCGTCGTCATCGCTCCCACTCCTCCGCCGTGTTGTTGTCCCACTACTACGCTGCTACTAATGTTATTACCGTTGTTGTTCGGCGCTAAATTTTTCATCCCCGTCGTCCTCGATTGGTGTTGTTGTCGTTGCTGTCCTCCTAATCCTCCTCCTCGCCGTCGTCCGGGTACGACCAGTCGTTGTCCCGGAAGCACGTACTCGAAGCCGCCCAATGTCTTCGCGTTTGCCGCCTGTTGTTGTTAATTAAAGAGAGAGACAGAGAGAGAGAGAAAGTCAGATTGGAGAGAAGTCACATTTTATTCTTCTCAATACTACTCGTCGCATGTTTTTGAATTAAAAATTCAAAAACAAAACTGATGCACGATTTGCGTTTACTACTACTACTACTACTACGACTGCAAAAACTGCTACGATTACTCACGATCAAATCTCTCGGGTCCACGTCGTAGGCAATCGCCACGCCGTAGAGCGAATCTCCCGGGGCGACCGTGTGCACGACTTCTTCAACATCATCATCATCATCATCGCGGGGAAAAGAATTTGCCGCAACACCTCTCGCACCAGAAGCGGAGGAGGAGGAGAAAGACGTTTCGTATCTGTTCTCTCTGCTCGCGCTGCTGTTCACGTGAACGCCTCTGCTTTTACTTTTCTTTCTTCTTCTCAGAGGTCGCGAAGGTGAGGGTAGTGTCGACGATGACGACGATAAAGAAGTCCTCAACATCATCTCGTTTCCTCTCTAATTGTAACGAATCGGATCCCCAAAAATCTCCATTATTAAAAACCAATACACGAATACTTATATAAAGATGTCAGGCGTCACGGCTCTGCGCAGACTCGCGCAACGGTCTCTCCGAACCACAAAAAACGCAACTTCTTTCAAACAACAACACGCGCAACAACAGCAGAGGAGACTTTTTGCGTCCGATCCAAACGCTCCACCGAAAGTGAATTACCCGTGGCAAGATCCCACGAACCCGGGGAACTGGAAGGAGGAACATCTGGTGTTTGTGATTTTAGGCGGGTGGGGCGTGGTTATCGTGGGCGGTAAAGCGGCGTTGAGTTAAAAGAATTATAAGTTCTGTTTGTTGTGTAATACACACACGAGAAACGTGTAATCATCATCATCATCATCATCATCTGTTCGTATTATCTCTCTCGTGTTGTTTATTCGCGCACCACCTCTTTACCATTCGTCACAACTTACGCAAGTCACAAACTTTTGTCGATTGCGCTCTCTTTCACCCTCTTTGATGTCATCCTCGATATCATCGTCATCAGCGGAGCAATCATCGGGGTCGGCATCATCATCAAAACGACACGTAAAAGAACCGAACTGGAATAACCTGTGGCCAATCGCGCTCGCGCCGGTGATTCCAGTCGTCGGCATCGCTTTAAAGAAACACAAACAGATTCGTTTCCCCGCGACGTTTGGCATCGCCGGGGTGATATTAGTCTGGTCGCACGCGGCTGCGTTAGGGTCAAGCAGCGGGACTAAGTAGTGGTATATATGATGTTCAGTTGTTCTTTATCCTCGAGCGCGTCGTTTTACGGGCAGCCTTTAGCGACGACGACGACGAGGTTGAGAAGAAAGAGGAGGAGTGCTTACGAAAACAAAGATATGAAAGGAGTAGTCTTTGCGAAGAAGCGAGAAGAGAAGGACAAAAACTACCCAAACTTATACACGCCGCAAGATGGAGAACTCGCGGAACGGAAAGCCGCGCGAACGATGAAACGGTTGTTCACGTACGTTTCGATTCGAGTAGTGCAAGCGCACTTGGAAGGCCAAGGGAACGACGGCGGATTCGCCCCTCAGGTCACGGGGTACGACGGGAAAGTTCAATGTCCGGATTATAACGATTTGAGGAACGCAATGGAAGGTATCGACTTAGGCGATGGGGACAGCTGGGTCAGAGAGTTTGGTAAGGTAAACCCGGCGGTGACTTTGCGGATTTTAGAAGCGAGGAAAGCGTATTGCGAAGAGTTTGATTACGAAATGTTGGAGTCGTTCGTGGACGACGATATCGTGAAAGCGAACACGGAATTGATGACGGAGATTATGAACAGATCGTTCGAGAAAGAGGAAGAAGAGGAAGAAGAAGAAGAAAAGGCTTGATAACTTTGTTCTTCGGTGTGGTGTATTGTTGTAATATATAATAGATGATTTATGACTCTCGTAAAATTTTCAACGCGCAACTTTTATTTACAACGCGTGATAGATATGTAATATGTTCGGTCGTGATGATTGCTTCTTAACTTTTGTTTTTTAACGTCTTCGACTCGGCGTTCGTCTCGCCGGCGTCGGGGTTGCTTTCTTCTTTGCCGGAGCGGCGCTCGAACCACCAATCTTCGGTAAACTCGGCATCATCTTCAACACTTTCTTCGGCACTTGTAACGCCAAGCAGTACAAGACAGACATTGTGGAAAAATAAGCCAAAACCGGAGGCGGTACCATCGGCCCACCAGCAACTGGCGGAGAATAAATCAGCGCGAGTAACGCACCCGCCATCATCATCAGGTTGATTTTGATCACCATCTTTTGCACGGTCACCGCTTTACTCGCGCACATCCAACTGATTGCACTCACGTACCAATTTTTCACGAAATCGACGTACGTGATGTGCATTAACAATTGGGCGATTGGACCTTTCATTTGCGCGGATTTCACCGCGCCGTCGGAAATAAGTTCGAGAAATCCACCCGCGCCAGAGATTATAACAGGTAAGGAGAACAAGATCGAAATTATCGCGTGCGCTTTTAACGCGTTCGAAGGCGTCACCGATGGGATCATAGATGAGAGTGCCATATTTGTTAATTAATTTGATAAAAGTGATGATCTTTCCCCCCTACTAAAACTGTATCCCCACTCGTCCTTTTTCTTTTTCCTACAAACAAATTCGCTCTAAAAAAAAATCTATCATCATCATCTCGTGCTACTCGTAACTAAAAAAATGTTCAATCTATTTAAGAATGACTCTCGTGCGTACACATTGGCCCTTTCGCGACCGTTTCCAACGCAAGCGGCACGCCAAAGCCAAACTCGCAGGTGCATTTCAAATTTTGTTCCTCTTTTTTGTTTATGTGTTCGATTACACCCAAGTGTACTTTCCCCGAAGCGCGCATCGAGGTGTCCATCTCGCCGCAGTGTCTCTTGACGACTTGCGGTTCGTACGGTTCGTTCGGGCGTCGACCGGACCGTGGCGCGTTTGAGGCGAGCCAAGGCTCGGTGAAGCAGTAGTATTGGTAGTGACTCAAAGCGCCTTGGACGGATGCGTCGAAATCGTGGTTCTCTTCTTTACCGTGGAAGCCGCAAAAAACGCCTTCTTCGGCCAAATAGTCGAACTCGAGGACGGCGTGGGAGCTGAAGGGTTTCAACGCTTCTTCGGCCATCGCGGCGGTGAAGCCGAACGGGAGTTGAACGTCCGAAGATGACGATGAAGAAGATGAAGATTTGCCTTCTTCTTCTCCTATATCGAACGAATTCGTCGTCGTCGTCTTTTCTCCTCCTGCTCCATCGCCTTCTAAAACCAACTGCGAATTTCTCCTCCTCTCTACATTCACGCGAATGATATCGTTCCTGACGCTATCCGGAACTCTCGAATCCGCTAAGAAGCCAGGCTCTCTGAACTTCAAACCGCTTCGAAACCAGCTGGGTAAATCGTATATGTGGTCCATGGGACACGAGTACGGCAGGACGAATTTCTCCGCGCCGGGCGCTCGGCACGCGTTCAAATTGTTCCAAATCTTGTCGCAATAACACCTCGGTTCCGGTAAAATAATCGTTCTGTTTAGAAGCTTCCCAAGCGCCAATAAGTTTCGCACGGTTTCTCGTCGCACTTTATCTTCCGCGAAGTGTCTTTCGATGGCCACTCTGTAATCGCCGTTCCCGTAACCGACCGTTTTCATTTTCGCGCCGCCTGGGCCGTTCGCGTGTTTCACCTGCGCAAAGACGTCCGGGACGACTAAATATTTCGTGTGCGCGTCTTCGTAATACTCTCGATCGTCTGCGGTCCATATCCCAGCCTGTCGCATGCGCTCTCTCTTTCCCCAGGCGTATTGCCCGTCGTCTCCGTATTGGTACGTCGTGTGCACCGCGTACGGTTCTCCATCCTCAGGAAATTGCTTGTGATGCCATTGGACGAAATACGAGTGCCCGTTCCCGAAGAGCCAATTCGGCAAGACGCCTAATTTTACCGTAGCGTTCGCGGCGTAATACACCATCCTGAAACCTTCCTTCCCTCTGTCCGCCATATCTTTCAATTTAATCGCATTTTCTAACGCGTGGCCTCTCACGCCTTCGTGCATTAACAAATTAAACGCCGGTTGGTCTCTCATCCACGCAATCGTCGACGTCGCGACTTTGGTTTTCCACGCTTGTAAAAAATTCTTCGATTCCTCCGTCGCTCGTATGTGTAGTATACCGGTGTTGAAATTCACGTGCGCGCACTTGTTCGAATCGTCTTTGTCTCCAGGAACGTCTATGCAATCTGTGCTGACTAAAATATCCGCTTTCCCGTACGTGCCTTTGTTGAAATACGCCCTCGGGTCTCTCATCCACGCCACGTCCGCGTCCGATAAAATAGGATTCAAGTTCATATCCAACAAGTCCTGCACAAACTTTGTCTTCACCGTTCCCATCTTCTTAAACGCTGCGCTTCCCGCGGTAATAAACTGTACTCCTCTGTTGGCTAAAACCGAGTTCCCAGTCAGTAACATCGACGGTACGTTCCAACTCTTCAAATCCTCCAACATCTTCTCGTCCAAAGCGCCGACAAAGTGCGGCTCTAATTTCAACCGTCTCGCCGCGTTGACCCAATTTTTCGCGAAATCTCTCACCGAGTGCGTCGCAAACGTGACGAATATCGCATCCCCGGGTTTCGCGTGCGACAACTCCGGCGGTATAGCGCCTTCATAAATCTTCCTCTCTAACTCTTTCTTCGCCTCTTCCGTCAGCGCTTTCGTTTGCTGCGCCCACATGTCTTTCATCCATTGCGGGTGATTGCTATCCGAGCGAACCTCTTGCGCGTTGAGAGGAATGTTCGACTGGTCCGGTTTAGGAAGAATCGTATATTTTTTCTCGTATTCGTCTCGTTCTTCTTTCTCTTTTCCTTCTTCCGGCTGCTGCTGCCGCTCAACGCTGGGTGGCGGAGACAAAGTCTTTTCGGCGAGAGGAGGCGGTAAAGGAGGAGGCGGCATCATCATCATCATCGGTTCCGGTGGTATCGGTGGAGACGGATCCACCGGTTCCTCGTCCGAACTCTCGAACGCTTCTCGGTCTTCGTTTTCGCTCACTAATCGTTTTTCCCCGTGCCCTCCCGAAGAAGAAGAAGAAGAAGAAGAAGAAGACAAAGAAGAATCATCCCGTTGGTGTTGTTCGTGTTGGTGTTGTCTCATCTGCATCTGCGCTTCGCTTTGGTGATGATGAGAAAAACGATGATTTCTCCACACCGCGTAGGAGGTAAAAACAACCAAAAAAACGAACGCGTCCTTCATTTTGAAAAGTCCTCCTCCTTTTCTTCCTTTTCTCCACGAGCTCATCCTTCTATTTCTCTTTTAAAATGCGACGATGATGATGAGAGCTTTGTTGTGTGCGTCTGTGTATCTCTTTGTTTCGTCGTCGTGTCAAAACATGATGAAATGTGTTTTTTTTGTGATGTCTTTTCTAAGCAAAAAAAGAGCATCAAAAGTTAAGGTGGACTCCTTTAGAAAACAAGTTTGATTTGATTCGTGCGTTCTTTGATGAATACAATGTGTGTGTATGTAAACGTAGGACTATAAAAGAGCTAATAATGGTGTTGAGTACGCTTGTGGTATCTCAAACGAGAAGCGTGACGATACCTCTTCTCGCACACATCGCATTCGTACGGTTTCTCGTTCGTGTGAATACGCGCGTGTTTTTGCAAATGACCATATTGACGAAAACTTTTCTCGCACACATCACATTCGTACGGTTTCTCGTTTGTGTGAATACGCATGTGGTATCTCAAATTACCAGATTGAGTGAAACGTTTCTCGCACACATCACATTCGAAAGGTCTCTCGTTCGTGTGAATACGCACGTGTGTAGCCAAAAGTGATGGATATTGAAACACCTTCTCGCAAACATCGCACTCGTGCCCTCTCTTTCTCTTCCCTCTCTTCGTCGCAGTCTTTTCTTTTCGCATCTCTTCTCTCTCGTCAGGAATCTTCAAACACAACACCGGTTCTTCTTCTTCCACTTCTTCTTCTTCTCTCCTCCCCTTCACCACCTTCAAAAGCGTCCTCGCGTTCGCTCTTTTCGGATGTGGATTCTTTACTCTCATCACTTAGTATTGTTATTCTTCGTTTATTAGTCGTTGTATTCAACATGTGTGTGATCTCACATGTGGCGTCCAGAATTTTTAAGCACTTTTTTAATGTTTTTCTTGCATGGAGATCTCACTAAAAAACAACCAATCGTCTGCCCCTCTAAAAAAACACCTACGAAAAAGGAACAAAAATTTCAAAAACGTTTACCTCTTGCCACACAACTTTTGCGCGCTATTTTGAGATATAAAAAAACGCGCTCTCTCTCTCTCTCTGAACGACGCGCGTTTTATTATATCGATCTTGAAATGACGAACACGAGATTGATGAGGAGTACTCACCGGCGCAGATCTGATACTTCTCGCGCGGTAAAAAAACTGTTTTTACTCGCGTTTGCCGTCGTGTTCGCATTCGTCGTCGGTCCCGGGTGTTTTACCACTAACACCGATTTTGCGAATGGATTAATGCGCGAAAGAAGAAGGCGCGTCGTCGTCGGCGAGGGCGAAGGCTTTTTCTTCGTTTCCGCCAACCCCACTAGGGGAAAAGAAGACGAAAACAAGCTTCTTCGGTTGGAACGTGAACTGGAAAAAGCAAAGTCTGACCTCTCGTACGCGAGGAAAGAGAAACGTGCCGTCGAGGAAAAATTAAACGTCGATTTGAACGAAATGAGACGAACGAAACGAGAGGTGGAGTTGGAATTGCAAAAATCGAAATCAGCCATCGAGGAGGCGAAAGTGAACTTGGAAAAGACAAAAGAAGAGAAAGAAAAGTTCGAGAGAAGTTTTTTAGGAGAAACGAACGAAGAGTTTATCGCTCAGAAAAGTTCGTCGAACGATTTGAAGACGGAGTTTGCGCATTTTTGGGAGGCGTTGAAGACGTTCGCGGAAGCGGCGACGAGCGACGGGAAGGCGAAAGCGAAGGAAGGTTTGGAGGGTTTGAAAGCGCACTCGAAAGTTTTCGCGGAATATTTGAAAGAGAAGACGAGTGGGTTGGCAGTCGTCGCGAAGGCGAAAGGGTCGGAATATTACGCGTTCGCGAAGGTGAAGTCGTTGGAAATCGGGCAGTTGGCGAGTAAGAAGGCGATGGAGTTTGATTTGCCGAAGAAATACGAAACGGCGAAAGTGAAGGCGAAGAAGGAGGTGATGCCGAAAATTAAAAGCGCGTACGGTGAAGTCACGAAGCAAGTGAAATCTGGGGTGAAGAAAGTTCAACCGCAACTGACAAAGGCGAAGAAGTTTGTCCAGGAGAAGACGCCGAAGGAAGCGAAGGAGTACGCGACGCGCGCTTTCTTGTTTTTAACAGCGGCGAGAGAGGAGTTGGTGAAAGTTTTGGCGGCGAAATTATTGATGGTGTACCAAAACGTGGATTTTTTTGCGCCGTACGCGACGAAATCGAACGCGATGTTTTCCTCGTACGTTTTGGTCCAAACGTTGATGTATTACTTGGCGTACCGAACGGTGTCGCGAGTGCTTTTCGGACGCAAAAAAGCGAAAGGGGACAACAACAACAAAAACGTCACTAAGAAAGCGGCGAAAGCGGTGCCGAAAGAGGTGAAAGGTAGATCGGTTGAGTTTTCGCCCCCGAAAACGAGAGCGACGCGAATCGCCGCACCGTTCGCGGCGAAGCGAACGACAGCCTAATTTTTTGTAAGATGATGATTTTCGTGAAAAAAAAGGACGATTGAACACACACACACACATGAACAAATGAACACAAGAATACAAAAGGATTTGAATGAATGAATGAATGAATGAATGCGAAGAAGTGCAGTTGCGTAAGTAGTAAATTGTAAATACGCGCGCTACAATACGATAAAACATCATCTGAATAAAAGTCTTCTTTTTTCCTAATTGTATCCTATCTATAGAACTACAGCGGAGACCCGGGTTCCTCCTTACTATTACTACTTTTATTATTTTTATTATTATCGTTCGATGGTTTAGGCGAAAGTGGACGATCGCGTCTTGGACTCACGGTCGCCGACTTATCCCTCGGCGAGAGATCGTCGTCGCTGAAGTAAGACGACGTTCGTCTCTGGGCAATTTTAATCGGCTTTGAATCCGAATGATACGGGAACACGTATCGATTCGGCGTCGCGGCGGTGCCGAACGGAGACGACTGAGGTTTTCTAGCACTCCCTAGCGAGGACGCGTTCAGACTCGGTCCGTTTTCCGCAAAATCCATCAGCGTCATCGCTCTCGAATCGAACGCAGCTTTTTGTGCCGCGCGTACTAATTGGCGACGCTCGTCGTCGGTCGCGTTGTTGTTGAAACCAGGGTCATTGACATCAAAGGCGTCGCCGTCGTCGTCGTCTCGGTCATCGTCGTCGTCGTCGTCGTCGTCGTTATTGTTGCTATCATCGTCATCATCATCTAATACCAAATACGCTTCGTCGTTCACGTCCAAAAGTTGCAACTGTTGCTTCGTGAACATGCCGTCAAACTTGGAGAGAAGTAACCGAAGCGGCATTAACATCGCGATTAAGATTGGAAACATGAGGCACAAATCCGTCGAGCGCACGCCCCAAATGACCGCCACGCAACACACTTGTACGAACGTAAATCCATGAACCCGCGATAACGGGACGTTTCTCACGTACGACGTCGGTGGGTGTAACCTTGGTTCCATAAATATCATCGTCAATCGATGAAAAAATTGATTTTCGTAGAAACCGTTGATGCCCATCAAAACGAATAAACCGTACAATACCGCCATAGGAATCTCTTTCAACAATGACAATAAAACAAAGGACAACAAAACCAAAACGTTGACGAGCAGCGGCGAGAGGCGTTGTTCGTGAACAGTCACCACTTTTGTTCGCGTGACCCCGTTCTTTGTAATCTCTTCAATCTCCGACAGTGCTCTCACGTATTGCGGCGAGTGCGGCAGACTCGGCGTCGCAAACGGCAAGCCAAAAATCGAACAGAAAAAGAGTAAGATAGAGAGCAACGCGAAATCGTAATGATACGCGACGCCTTTTCTCAACTTTGCCTCTTCTTTGTTGCACAATAGCGCCGCAACATTAGCGTCGATGTAATACAAGCACGTTAAGCATATCGCCGGGACTATCGCGCCTCCGATGATCCATCGATTTCCTTCCTCTTTGGACGGAAATAAGTCAATCAGCCAATTGCTTCTCGTTTCGTCGCTCGGCTTGATGTTCGAAGGTAACGAGAGCTTTTCGTACCCATCGATTCCAGATCCCCACGCGAGAAGACAAGAGGTAACGATCGCAAACGCGATTCCAAAATCAGCCGTCAATTCTCTCAAAGGACCGAGTAAGAAAGGGCTGGAACGAACTTTTCCAAAAAACAATCCGAGTTGTAAAGTCACGGCGGCTAAGATGAGCGAAAACAACGCCACGTCTCTGCTGTACGTCTCTTTCGCGCTATCGAAATAACTCCCGACGCCTTTACACCCTTCGAATATGAAAATTGCACTCACAAATACCATGAAAATTTCTTGGGTGAACCTCGTGCAAGATCGAACGACAATCGCGCAATAATCAAAACACGCGATGAGGAGCATGAAAATTGAAGTCCACACGCCCGTCCACGCCATGGCGAGTTCGAAAGGCACGTTGAACGCCTTCGTCGTCGAGAGTCGATAAAGCTCGATGATGAAAACCGTTTGCGGACCGGCTGGTCTGAGTACTAACTCGGGTTGACCACCGATAATTGCCCAAACGATGCCGACAAAAGCCTGGCAGAGCAAAAATTCCATCGCGCCGAGTTTACCGCCGGTTTCCTCGTACGTCAACCCTCCAAACGCAATCGCCGGTCCTAAGCACCCGAAATACATGTACAAAGTCGCCGTTATCGTCTTGACTGTTTGTAGTCCATCCGTCCAATCGCTCGCGTACACTAACGAACGTCGTTTAATATCATCGATGATTCCACCGCAAAATCTCCCCGTCCGCTCGGCTTCGTACGAGCTGTTAGTGTTCGCGTTCGTATCTTTCGCGTTCTTTTTCCTGTGTTCTATGGAAGTCAAAAACGAATTCCTATGGGACAATCTCAAGACTTCCACGGCGTCTTCCCACGCGTCCAGGACTCTTTGCTTGGCACTCAACAAACGCACTTTATCGTCCGTGCTGTCCCCGTGCATGACTGCGGAGAGAACGTCAAAAGCGTGCGGCAATCTGGAATGTTTCTTCGCGTGCGAGTGGAGTCTTTTGAAATCGCTCGCGTCGGAGACAAAATCTGTGTCTCTCGATAAACTTCTAAACGCGGCTTTTATGCACGCGATTTTATTCCATCGGTCCAGGCCAAACAGCGCGTCTTTATCGTTGTCGTCGTCACCGCCGTCGTTATGTAAAGCGCTGTTCCGATGAAGCTCTTCAAAACTGTGTCGATGGTTTCCGTGTAAAGTTTGCGAGCTCATCGGAACTAAGACCAAACACACCACTCTGGCGTTTCTCCCGTCCGAGGCGCCTAAATTCACCGGCGACTCTAACGTCGCGATTGCAATCTTCGGCACGTTTGCGAGCTTTTTCTTATTCTTCTCGTCGCTATTTTTCTTCTTCGTCCCTTCTTTCTTTGCCCCCCCTTCGCTACTCGTATCTTCTTCGTCTTTCTTCTCCGCCGACGCCGCCGACGCCGCCGCCGCGGCTCTCACGACCGATCCTAAACTCCGTTTATCTCTCAGTTCCTCTCCAACTAAAACCGCCAGACCGCCTTCGTTGACTGCCGTGAACACCCGTCCGACTCGTATCGGGTCTTCATCCTCGTTGTTCGTCGTCGTCTTCGCGTAATAATTTTTCCGAATCTTCTCCACCAAAAATTGAATAATTTCCGTCTCTCTCCACGAGCTCAACTCGCACTCGATGCTCGCGTATTTGCTGCTCGTCGTCGTCCCATTTGCGTTTTCGTGAGCACACGTCATCATTTTCTCTTTCAACTCTTCCAAAAGTCGCATCGGTCTCGGTAACGCCGGTGGTTTCATCGCCCCTTTTTCCAAATCTTTTTCTTCATCATCATCTTCGTTTTTGTTCATCACGTTGACATCAAAATCATCATCAGCAGAAGCATCATTCTCGTCGTCCGCCCCACCACCGCGTTGTTGAAAGTGTTCCCGTCGCTGTCGTCGCATCCTCCTCGCGTTCCTCGTCCTCTCTCTGAATCTCTCTCAACCTCTCCACAACATCGTCCTTGTTTTTAGTACTATAGAATACTAACAAGAGAGTTTGATGAAATTTTTTGGTGCGCGTGCGTTTTTTATGAAGCGTCTCGACCTTTTCTGCAAAAAGAAAATTACTCTGCTTTTTTTTTTTACTTTTCTGCTCTTTCTGCTCTTTCTGCTCTTTTGGATAAAATATTATTGTGCATCTGCACTTTAAACACACATAATACATCTCTCGCGTTTTCTCTCTCTCTCTGTGTTAGATATACTATATATACACACACACACACACACAACTCTATAACATATAATGTTGACGACGATTCAAGCGACAACTTTTCATCTCGCATCCAGACAAAGCACTACGACGACTACATTTTCGAGAAGATTATCATCAAACAACAGAAAGATATCATCATCAATGACGACCACGAAAGCGCAAATGTCGCAAGACGAGCTGAAAAAACTCGTCGGGTATAAATCGGTGGACGATCACGTCCTCTCAGGGATGGTTGTTGGTTTAGGCACCGGATCGACGGCGTATTTTGCCGTCGAACGGTTGGGGCAAAAGTTGAAATCCGGGGAGTTGAAAGATATCGTGGCTATTCCAACCTCGGAACGAACGCGAGAGCAAGCGGAAAGCCTGGGCATTCCTTTGTGCACGCTGAACGAGAAGAGTAAGTTGGACGTGGCGATTGATGGAGCGGATGAAGTCGACCCGGACTTGGCGTTGGTGAAAGGCGGCGGTGGTGCGCTTTTGAGAGAGAAGATGGTGGAAGTGATGGCGAAGAAGTTCATCGTCATCGTCGACGAATCCAAGTTGTGCAAAGGGTTAGGTCCGGGGTTTCCGTTGCCGGTGGAAATTACCCCGTTTTGTCACGAGCACACGGCGAGGACAATCGCGGAGTTGCCGAGTTTAGCTGGGTGTGAAGCAGTTATTCGCATGGGCTCGAGCTCGACGAACAAGCCGGACGGCGATAACGTCGCCGTCACCGACAACGGGAACTACATCGTCGATTTACACTTTAAGGCGCCGATTAAGGACGTGAACAAAGCCGCGAGCGATTTGAAAAATACCGTTGGTGTCGTCGATCACGGTTTGTTCGTTGGGATGAGTTACCAAGTCATCGTGGCCGGTTCGGATGGTATTCGAGTGGCTGGCACGGATGGCGAGAAAGCTTGGTGGTAATCTTCTTGCCCTTCTCAAAAAAAGAGAGTTTTAATTCACAATATATTCGAGGACTCTGTATTAAACACACGAACGAAAGCACACAATACAAGGCATATGATGCGTATGTGATGATACTATTTTTATGCTTTACTAAAATTTTGCGTTCCTATTACTATAGTTATGCGTGTGCCTTCTCTAAAAAATCGTCGTCGTCCGGTATCTCACCGTTCGCGACAGACAATTTTGTATTATTAATTTGTGGGTCCCTCACTCATGGATGAGTTGTTCGTCTCGTAGCCGCTCACTTTTGCGGTTTCGAAATGCTCTGTCGGCGCGTGAATCAAGTAACACAGAACCCGATACGTCGCGCAGGAATTCCCGAGGATTTTACTCGTTCTCTCGTCAACTTTCTTCGTGTTCGGTATCCCGGGCACCGAGTGCATCAACAGTCTCGGCATCGGCTTCGCAAAGGTATAAAACCGTTCCCAATTTTTCTCGTTACCTTTCACGCGTAAAATGCCGGAGACAATCGCCAAGACGAAGAAAAATGCCGCCTGTAAAGCGCACTCGGCGTACACGATGACGCACGCGATGAGTTGCAAAATTAACTTTTCAATTTTAATCGTGCCTTTGCCCACGGTGATGAACGCTTCGTGCGCGTTGTCGCGTAAAAAACCATCAAATGACGATCGCCTGCTACTTTCGCTCTCGTATCCACCTTGCTCGTTCGCGTCGTAAAATTCGTCTTCTCCAGTGGATCTTCTCTTCTTTTTCTTTTTAATCGGCGTGCTCGTCAAGCTCGATCGGCCCATGTGCGTCAGTCGATCCACCGCCTCTTGCGCCGTTGCGGACGCTCGAAACCAAAACGATTTGATGATGCGTTTTTCTCTCTCCGCAAACTCCGTCCACGTTTCCGCGTGCTTCTTTGCCGCCTTTTCTGCCGCCGCTTTTGCCGCCGCCGCGCGTTTCGCCGCAAACTCACTCGTTTGCGAAGCCCATTCTTGACACTCGGTGTACCAATCCTGGAGCGAATTTTGCGACGAGTTCCTCGACGAATCTCGTAAAGTCTCCAACGAATCCTTCATTTCTACTTCCTCTTCTCCGTCGTCGTCGTCGTCGTCGGAATCCGAGGTTTCGCCCGTCGTATTTGTCGCACCTCCGTTACTTTCCGGAGAAGATACATTTCTGATATTCGTTGTTATGGGCTGATTCTCGGTCAACCCGCGCCTCGCCCTTTCCAACCCGGACGACTTCTTCTCCTCCTCTTTCTTCTTCTGTTTCTTGATCCAACTCTTCGCGTCTTTTTGCGCCATCTCGAACAATATCTTCATCTTATACTGCTCTGGAGGGAAAAAGCACCACCACACCGGCACAAACTTCGACGGCTTAATATCCGCTCGCGAGCTATAAAACGGACTCACCACGATCAACTTCCTCCCGTGTTTCCGTCGACAGTGCAACTTTGAAAACGTCCCGGACCGTTTGAACCCGCTGACGTATTGAATATCCGTCAACGCGCCGTCTAAACACAATCCGTGACCTTTCAGCCACATCGGCAACCCACTCAAAGGCACGATGTTCGACGAACACAACAACGCTCTCACAAAAAACTCGTACGTCTCGAACACTTTCAACCGTAAATTTTTCAATCCTCTCAGCGTCATTCTCGTGATGCTCATCTCCAACTTATTCGTGCACAATTCGTGCGCGTTATCCGGCGCAAACTCTCGAATCGCGCCTTGCACGTAATACCTTAACTGGAAAGCGCCTAAAATGGAACTTCTCGCTCGCGTCGCGCACAGGTAGGCGTACACCGCCAACGCGTCCAAATCCACCGTCGGCATAAAAAGTAAAGAGCCGATTAAAGCGCCGCCGGAACATCCAATAACTTTCGTGTTTCTGTTTTAGTAATAACACGCAGAGCGAAAACGATTTAAGAGAAGAAAGAGAAGGGAATTTTAGTGAGCGAGTGTTGATTCATGACTTAACTCACGCTCTTCTCTATTCACAGAGCTCGCGAAAGAAGAGGAAAATTTTCAAAGACTTTGACGACCGTTTCTTTCTCATCGTCTCTCTCGTACTAAAACAAAAGATCGTCGTTTCGCGAAACGAAAGAAAGAAACAAAACCACGACGTAAACTCCTCCTCGTCGTTAAAAAAGGTACATACGACGACACATAAAAACGTACTCCGCGTAACCTTCTCTTCTCAAAACTTTAATCACCCCGACGTAGTATATGAACAGCCATCCGGAAGATCCTGTGTAATATATAAAATGAGTAAGAAATAAAAT
>Ga0255765_1001904_pt1 | contig 24859 bp, 19 predicted proteins | sample 041ome_8_FD_179965 | JGI IMG/M metagenome (GOLD analysis project Ga0255765, IMG submission 179965) | Coastal salt marsh microbial communities from the Groves Creek Marsh, Skidaway Island, Georgia - 041407BS metaG (version 2) | ecosystem: Environmental > Aquatic > Marine > Intertidal zone > Salt...
AAAAAAGTCCATACTCGATGACTTAGACTTAGGCCGTCCTTCGATGGGTAGTCCTTCAGAATCTAAGACTGAAAATAGCCCACAAGTATATGATGAAAATCATGTGCCCGAACAAGGGGAAAATCCTTTAGAAGAGCAGCAGAAAACTGGAACACAAGAGACAACTACAACATTATCCCAGGAAATAGTAGACAAAAATTCAAGTGAAGAAAGCGAACAAAGTGGAGACTCTGAGACTACAACCGATAAAGGGGATAGTCAAAAGCAACTCAGCTTTGATGCTATAGTGGCACAATGGCCTTCTTTTTTAAAAGGTCTAGAAGGCAGGATACCAAAAATATTAGAACTTCAAGTTGAACGTGTAAAGCCCATTGACCTTTTAGGTGATCAACTAGTATTAGAGTGTGATAACCCTCTTTCAAAGCAAATGCTGGATCAACAAGCTCGAGAGTTAAGTTTGCTTTTAAAGGAACATATTGGGCTTATGGTGCGATTACAAATAGATATAAGTACCAACAAAACGACACAGGCTAAAGAGAAAAATCCTTATGAATTTTTTAAGGAATTAGTTCAAAAGGATCCTATTCTCAAAGATATTGTGGATAAGCTTGGTGCGGAACTAGAATATTAACAACGCGTTTAAATACATGTATTATGAATAATTTTAATATGGCCGACATGTTCGGTAAAATGCAGGAAATGCAAGAAAAAGTAAAAGAGAGCCAGGCCAAATTGGAACAAATTCACGTTGAGGCAGAAGTTGGCGGGGGTATGGTCACCGTTCGTGCCAACGGGCAACGTAAAGTTATGAAGCTAGAAATTGACGAGAGTTTATTAAACGAAGGAGATAAGGAGATGCTCGAGGATTTGGTCATTGCTGGAGTTAATCAAGCTTTAGCTAAAGCTGAGGAAGCAGCGCAGACCGAAATGCAAAACGCTTACAAAGGGATGATTCCTGGCGGGAATATTCCTGGTTTTGATTTGTCAAAATTTGGCCTCTAAAACCCGCCGAAGCTACAAGTATCTAGAATTCCATCTTATTTTTATCATCTGTGCAACTCATATCAGAACACTTAGAAAAAGCCATTGAACAACTCTCCAAACTTCCTGGAACAGGCAGAAAATCAGCTCAAAGAATAGCTATTCATTTACTTAAACAAAATGAACAGTATGCACAAAATCTAGCACAGGCTATTCTGGATCTAACTACAAAAGTATCTCGCTGTTCGATATGCGGCTCCATTAGTGATACCGATCCCTGCTCTATTTGTAGTTCGCCCAAGCGTGAGATCAGCACTCTTTGTGTAGTGGAAGAATTTAATGATGTATATTTAATTGAGCGAACCAATGAATTTCAAGGCCGTTACCATGTGCTCGGTGGTGTTATTTCACCTATGGATAATGTGGGGCCGGACCAACTCCGAATTAAAGAGCTTCTGGAACGGGTCCGTGAGGAGTCCATAAAAGAAGTTATTTTAGCCTTGAATCCAGATGCTGAAGGCGAAGCTACCTCCTATTACATCAACAAGCTTTTGCAGCCTTATGAGATTCAAGTCACCAGAATTGCCTACGGTATTCCAATGGGAACCGAATTAGAGTATATTGATGAGGTGACATTGGGCAGGGCGTTTAGTTCAAGAACATCTTTATAATCTGTCACTGTATTCCATCGATTCCTGTAACCTAAATCCATATAACTTATGAAAATGCGAATCCTAACCTCTATTTTTTTCCTGTACATAGGGAGCGCCTATCTTTTTGCTCAAGAGGGCCCTACTCCTAGCGTTAAAAGTGCTTATACGGCTCGTTATTGGCAGCAAGAAGTGGATTATACTATGAATATTATAGTGGATGCCCCCGCTCACCAGTTCACCGGTGAGCAGCGTATCGTCTATACTAATAATTCGCCAGATGTTATCGATAGAGTATTTTATCACCTGTACTTCAATGCCTTCCAACCTGGTAGCATGATGGATGTTCGATCTCGCACCATAGAAGACCCTGATAATCGTGTTCGTGACAGAATTTTCAACCTTAGTGAGGATGAAATCGGATACCATAGAGTTCAAGGCCTACGCCAAGATGGTCAAGAATTACGTTTTAATGTGGAAGGCACCATACTCGTAGCGCCGTTAGCTCGTCCATTATTACCCGGCGAACAAACTATCCTCGAAATGGATTTTGAGTCACAGGTACCCTTACAAATTCGCCGTAGTGGTTGGAATAATGCTGAAGGAGTGGAATTTTCAATGAGTCAATGGTATCCTAAATTAGCCGAATATGATTATAGAGGCTGGCACCCTAATCCTTATATAGGTCGAGAATTCCATGGAGTTTTTGGACGTTTTGATGTGAAAATTACCATTGATAAGACTTACGTTTTGGGTGGTACCGGTATACTGCAAAATCCAAATGAGGTAGGACATGGGTATGAGGATGAAGGAGTTCAGGTGAGTCACGATACCAATGAATTAACATGGCATTTTGTGGCTGAGGATGTACTAGATTTTTTCTGGGGAGCCGATCCTGATTTCACCCACGTAAAAGCTCAAGTTCCAAATGGCCCAATGTTGCATTTTCTCTATCAAGAACCGGTGGTGGCCGTAAATAAGACAGATGCAGAAAATGAGACTTATTTAGAGAATTGGCAACAACTTCCTGAGTTCACGGTCCGAGCATTTGAGTATGCAAATACCCACTTCGGAAAATACCCCTATCCACAATTTACAACTATACAAGGTGGGGATGGAGGAATGGAGTATCCTATGGGAACCTTAATCACTGGTGCTAGAAATTTACGAAGCCTTGTTGGGGTAACCGTTCATGAACTGTACCATAGTTGGTATCAAAATGTGTTAGCAACCAACGAAGCCTTATACGCCTGGATGGATGAAGGCTTCACTAGCTTTGCAAGTTCTGAAACCATGCAATATTTATTTGAGAGTACGGGTAATCCTCATACAGGATCGATGCGAGGATATCAGCGGTTAGTAGACTCTGGAAAGGAAGAGCCTATGGCTACCCACGCGGATCACTATCATACCAATTTTGCTTATGGCCGCGCCGCCTATTCTAAAGGGGCCGTGTACTTGAATCAGCTTCGATATATCATAGGTGAAGAAGCATTTCGATCAGGTATGCTAAGGTACCACGATGAATGGAAATTAAAACACCCCACCGATTTAGATTTTATTCGACTCATGGAGAAAGAATCTGGGATGATACTCGATTGGTTCCATGAATACTTTGTTCATACCACTAAAACGATTGATTATGGAATCGCATCAGTAGAAGCAAGCGAAAGTCTAGCAGGTACCACGCAAATAGAGCTAGAACGAATTGGTCTCATGCCTATGCCCTTAGATATTCAGGTTGAATATACCGACGGTTCAAAAGAGGAATTTTATATTCCAATGCGAATAATGAGAGGAGAAAAACCAACGGAAAACGACCTAAAGCGGACTGTTTTAGAAGATTGGCCTTGGGTAGACCCTAGCTACTCATTTACCATTGCCATGCCTATAGAAACCATTCGGTCCGTCAGTATTGATCCGACGGAGCGATTAGCCGACGTGAATACTACAAATAATGTGCTTTTGTTCACCTCTGAGCAATAAATCTATATAAACAGATTTCCTTGATCTTGATGTCGACGTTGAGCTTCTTCTATTTTTGGTACTTCCGGCTTAGGAGTATGATCAATCATTTCGGGAAGAAAACGCTTGCCATACATTCTTCGAGCAATCCCATGCAAGGCCCGCTCGCCTCGTGGAGTAATACGAACATAGCCGCTTTCGTCCTCAACTAGAAAACCAAATCCACGTAAATCATTCAGGATAAGATAGGATAGTTTGTCTACAACCCGTGAATGACGCTCAACATATTCACGATGGGGTGGTTCATCTTCGCTACTATATACCAGTCCAAGTATGATGAACTCAGCCTCTGTCAATGGGTAGCCTTCGCTCCCTTTGGTTATTAGCTCATCCCATGCTTTTTGCGAGTAAAATAAACCAAACCAAAATTTTCCTTCTCTAAGCAACTCATGGCTCAATGCGCAACAAAAATACTCACCTGGCATTGATTTTCGTGGTTCACCCCTACTACGATACATACTTACCATAGTAGCCAAGTCAAGCTCCCCAATATTTATTGGGTATGTAAAATGATAATTGCTTCTTTTTTGCATGGCGGATGAACGTTGTTTTCCTAGTAGTAAAATACCTTACGAATAGACGCGTGTCAATGGGTGATTTTGACTGTGGGTTTTTATTCAAAAACAGAAGACCTCTGTGGATCCAAGTATACTCTTTTACGCTAGCTAGTCGGCCTTTATCACTAGAATAAATGAGCTATAAATTGGATTAAATGTACTAGGTCCATGTTAATTTTATCACTCGATTGAACTTTGCAGTACTAGATTCCGTTTAATTTAACAACAATCTTTTTAGAATAAACGACTAGAATCAACAGTAGACTAATCTAAGAACCTATAGCCATTTAAGTGATATGAATATCCCCCGTCCACACAAATCGACCCTAAATCTCTTAACATGTACCTTGTTCATGGTCCTTACCATGTTACTTCCATCTAAATTATGCGCACAAAACTTCGTAGTTACTCTTGACGCAGTAGATGATGCAACGCTCTATGAGTCAAGTCAAGGGAATATCGCTAACAGCAAAGGGCAATATATATTCATAGGCAAAACAAATAATGGTGATTTACGTCGCACCTTAATTCGTTTTAATCTAAGCACTGAAATTCCCTCCGATGCGACTATTGATTCGGTTTTTTTAAACCTATCTATGAACAAAACCCAAAATGCAGCACAAGATCTTAAGATTTATCCAGTTTTGGGAGCCTGGGCGGAGGGTACTTCTGATGCATCGTCAAACGAAGGGAAAGGTACTTCAGCCACCGATGGTGATCCAACATGGACCTACCGCGTTTATCCTGATACGTTATGGAATAACGAGGGTGGAGATATTGGTGAAGAAATTTTATTTGAAGGCAGCATCCAAGGCAGTGGCAGTTATAGCCTAAAAGGAACAGATGATTTTACTACACTTTTTGATCAATGGCGAAAAGGGGATATGCCTAATTATGGGATGATGCTTATTGGAAACGAAGATTCTCAGAACCGGTCCTCAAAACGATTCTCATCTGCCCAATTTAGTGGTAGTGCAAATCGCCCTAGCTTAACGGTGTACGGAACCTACAATAACAGTACGAATAATGAAGAGGAAGCTAAGCTTCAAAAAAAGACCTTTAGCCTTGCTCCAAACTATCCAAACCCTTTTAATCCATCGACCAATATAGCTTTTACACTAGCACAAGCGGAACGTGTAGAATTAACCGTCTACAATCAATTAGGAATGCCTATTCAAAAATTACTGCAAGAATATCGGAATGCAGGTACATATACCATCCAATTCGACGCTGCCAACTTACCCAGCGGATTGTACTTTTATCAGCTTAAAACATCGAATGGAACACTTACCCGCAGTATGAGCCTTATTAAATAGGCTACTTTTTTGCGGCGATTAATTCAATGGCTTGTTCTTTGGTTATGTCTTCAGGCTGTTTGCCTTTAGGTAAGCCAATATTCTTTTTACCGTATTTAATGTAAGGACCATAACGCCCATTCATTATTTTAATAGGAGTCTCGGTATCTGGAAAATTACCTAAATCGTAGAGTTCTGAGCTCCCTCTTTTGGCAGATTTTTGACTTAGCAATTCAACTGCTCTATCCATTTCTACTGTAAGTACATCGTCGTCCTTTGTTAGCGACTTAAAGGTTCCATCGTGCACGACATAGGGGCCATATCGGCCTACTCCTGCTTTTACTACTTTTCCATCATCCGGGTGTTCGCCTAACATACGTGGTAAAGCAAGCAATTTTAAGGCTAATTCTATGTCAACTTCTTCGGGACTCATCCCTTTAAGTAAAGAAACACGTTTCGGTTTTTTATTTTCCTCGGTTAATTCACCCAATTGGACATAGGGACCATAACGGCCCGATAACACAAATACAGGAAGACCAGTATCTTCATCAAGTCCAACCGGCTTATCTTCTTCGGTTGACCTCTGTATGAGCTCTTCTAACTTGCTTGCTGTTAAATCACTCGGATCCATATCCAGTGGTAATGATGTCGTGATTTCTTCGCCATCCTTTTGCATTTTCGCATAAGGCCCAAAACGACCAATAGCTACATTTATTCCTTCTAGACCTTCCAAGGGTAAATCTAACAATTTGGCTTTTTGGGGATCGATTTGATCTTCTTGGGAATCAACTTTTGCTTTAAGCCCATTAACTCCTTTATAGTAATCGTCTAAATAGGCAACCGGATCTTGTTTTCCATTGGCCACTTCATCTAGTTTATCTTCCAAATTTGAGGTGAAATCACTATCAACCAGATCAGGGAAATGTTGCTCTAGCAAAGCTGTAACCGCAAAAGCAGTAAAACTTGGGACCAATGCTTTACCTTCTTTTTTTGCATACCCACGATCTTGGATGGTGGATATAACCGCTGCATAGGTACTGGGTCTTCCAACTCCACTTTTTTCGAGTTCTTTTACAAGAGTGGCCTCTGTATAGCGAGCAGGTGGTTTGGTTTCGTGCTCACTGAAAACTAGGTTTTGTAATTCGGTACGATCACCTGGTGTTAGATTGGGTAAAAACTGCTCCTGATTCTCTAATGCCGCCTCTGGATCATCACTTCCTTCAACATAGGCGCGGAAAAAACCTGGAAATAAAATTTTCTTCCCACTACTTCGAAAAGTGGCCGTTGCTTCGGTAGAAGTAGCCTCTATACTGACATTGGTAAACTCTAATTCTGCCTCAGCCATCTGAGTAGCAATGGTTCTCTTCCAGATAAGGTCATATAGTTTTAGCTCCCTATCACGTAAGCCCGACTGTTCAGGCATAACAAATCGAGAACCCGATGGACGAATAGCTTCGTGAGCTTCCTGGGCACTTTTTCCTTTGGCGGTATAATTTCGAACACGTTCGAATAAATATTCTTTTCCATACTGATCAACAATCCCTTCCCTAGCCGCCTCTATTGCCTGGCTAGATAGTCGGGTAGAGTCTGTTCTCATGTAGGTTATAAACCCTTTTTCATACAACTTCTGAGCCACACTCATCGTGTCACGTGCTGAAAAACCAAATTTTCTATTGGCCTCTTGTTGAAGGGTAGAGGTTATGAACGGAGGGGCTGGGTTTCGCTTTTGAACTTTTACATCGACATCGTTTACTTTCCAATCCGCCTTCTTAAGTTGGCTTACTAATGAGTCAGCTTGTGTCTCATCCAACAAAACGACAGAACCCGGTTTTTTAAGCTTACCTGTATTTTCATCGAAATCTTTCCCACTAGCAACTCTTTTACTATCAACATGAGTTAAATCTGCTTTGAATTGACTTTGATCCCCCTCTTTTTGAACCATTGCTTGCAGATCATAATAGGTTCCTTTTCGGAATTTCATGCGCTCTCGTTCGCGTTGGACAATGAACTCAACTGCTACAGATTGTACCCGTCCAGCAGATAGTCCGGGTGCGATTTTCTTCCATAACAAAGGAGAAACCGTATATCCCGCTAATCGGTCTAAAATACGTCTGGTTTCTTGTGCATAAACCAAATTCATGTCAATTTCACGGGTATTTTCTAAAGCATTCTGAACCGCTTCTTTGGTAATTTCTCTAAATACCATTCTCTTTACTGGTACTTTAGGTTTTAATACCTCTAATAAATGCCACGATATCGCCTCCCCTTCGCGATCTTCATCCGTTGCCAATATAAGCTCATCTACCCCTTTCAACTTATCCTTTAGACGTTTTACAATCTTCTTCTTATCCGGCGGGGTAACATAAATAGCAAAGTATCGGTCATCTGGATTAATACCCAAACTAGACCAACTCTCTTTTTTGTATTTAGCAGGTACCAATTTAGCCGAAGAAGGTAAATCTCTGATATGCCCCATGGACGAATCCACCTCATAGCCTTTTGGCAAATACTTACTTATAGTCTTTGTTTTTGTTGGGGATTCTACGATTACGAGTCTTTTCATGGGCCTTTATAATGGGAATAACAGATGTAAATAATTGGGCAGTAATTAGTTTCTTATCTTAAGGAATAGATTACAAACTTTCTACCAACTCTTTTAACTCCTCGGCATGCGCTTTGGTATTCACTTTTTCAATGACTGCCAAAATAGTACCATCTGTATCAATAACAAAGGCAGACCTTGATGGGGCTTCATAAACTTTGCCATACATCTTTTTTTCTACCATAGATTGAGTTGCTTTCGCAAAAGCGTGATCAGGGTCGGATAACAAGGTAAATGAAATACCCTGTTTATCAGCATATTTCTTATGTGACCCACAGGTGTCTTTACTAAGGGCCATTAGATCATACCCCTGATCGGCAAACCAAGATGCATGCTCAGCTAAACTTGCTGTCTGTTTATCACAGCTTCCAGTGTTGTTTTTCATGTAAACGGACACAATAGTCGGATTAGTTAGAAGTTCCGAGAATAAAACTTCCTGTTCTTGGCCTTCATGCACAGCTTTTACGGTAAAATTAGTATTTATTTGCTCTCCAACTGAAATCATACTTTTTTGTTCTTGTTAACATTTAATTCATTTCAGCTAAACGGCTACACCTTAACAAATCGTTCACTGTGTTCCGTTGCCACGATTTACAGCGACTGACTTCTTTGATGCAATAAGTACTTAGCGGTAGTTGCTGCCACAAGTGAATGATGTATAGTGCCTTTATACACATAATCCAAAAAATCATGTATGGGGAGAAGATGCACGTGTATGCGCTCATTTCCATCTAACTTCTGTTCAGACACTTTAATGCACCGTGTCGCTAAATAGCTGTGAGTATAATTGTCTTGCATGGCCGGGTTGGAACTCACCTTGCCCAAGCTCACCCAATGATCCGTCGCATAACCCGTTTCTTCTAATAATTCTCGTTTTGCGGTTTCTAACGGCGCTTCACCCGCATCACAAACTCCACCCGCTAGCTCCAAGGTGGGAGCTTCAATCCCATATCGGTATTGTTCAACCAGAATAACCTGTTCATCTTCTGTAAGTGCCATGACATTAATCCAATCTGGTACTTTAAGCACTGAAAAACGGGCCTCATGGGCTTCCGATTCCAATCGCATCCTAGTCTGATATAGATCAAAAATATTTGTTGCTTGCACGAGTTCTTCGGAAACCGTTTTCCATGGTTCAATCTTAAATGTAAAAGCCGTTTTCATTCTGCTGAGCTATGTTAATTTATTGACCATCAAACTAGGGTTATTTCAAACAAATTCACGGCACTATCTCCTGAAATAAAAAATCTTTATCTTTACCTATGAAGAAATTATATACCATATCTCCCGATTCCTTTAGTGAGCAAGAAGTTCGCACAGTGTGCGATAAAATGGATGCCCTTTTTGAAGATGGTTTTTATCCCCATCTTGAAATCTTTCGCGAGTATTCTAAATACAATCCAAGACTCACCGGAGAAATGGCTCACCCTAAAGTTTTTAGGTGGTATTTAAAAAGAGAGTTATTCCGGTTATTAGAAAAAGGGGCTACGGTAACTTTAAGCCAAAAGAGAGAACGCATTGCCCTTAATGATCCTAATCTTTTATCCCATATGGATGAAGAAGAATGGGATTTTACCAAGAAGAAACTCTTTCTTTTTAGCCCTGAACGGGTCGATTTGTCCATCAATCGCTTAGTTCATTACACCGGAACCGACCCCAAACATTTCCAGCGATATATCTTATTCACCAATTACGATATGCATGTAGAGGTGTTTAAAGAAAAATTTCCCGATGCCATTTTACCACATTCTGAATCGGTTCAAATGCCAGCGTATCATTGGGTGCAAGAAAATAACACCGGCATTAGTTTAATTAATATTGGCGTTGGCCCTTCTAATGCCAAGACCATTACCGATCATGTAAGCGTACTAAGGCCCGATGCTATGATCATGGTTGGGCATTGTGGAGGCTTGAGAAATCATCAAAATATCGGTGATTTTGTGTTGGCCAATGGTTATTACCGAGACGATCGAGTTCTCGATGATGTCTTTCCTATTGGCAACCCAGTCATTCCCAATTATCTCTTGAATAGTTACCTTAAACAAGCCTTAGACAAACATGATATTGAGCATCGTATAGGTACGGTGTTTACCACCGCTAACAGAAACTGGGAGTTTTCGGCAAAAGATACGGTGCAACGCATCCACCAAAGCCGAAGTGTTGCCATAGATATGGAATCCGCAACGGTCGCAACCAATGGGTTCCGTTACCGGGTTCCTCATGCCACCTTACTTAGCGTAAGCGATAAACCGCTTCACGGAAAACCTAAACTAAGTGCACAGGCTCAAGAATTTTATAATCGTTCAAAAAAGCTTCATCTAGAACTTGTACTCGAAACCATTGAGTTTATAAAAGAGAACCACCCTGAGGGCTTACCCAACTCGAGCATTCGGGCTATTAACGAACCATTAATGGGCGGGGTATAAAGGCCATCTTTCGCTAAAAGCGAACATTTAACCCGAGTTGAATACTTCTACCTGCCGCAGATATTCCTGAGCTATAAGGCCTGTAGCGCTGATCGGTCACATTTTGAAACCGAATCAAAAGCTGCGACCATTCATTGAGTTCCCATTTTCCATGAATATGAAGTGCCTGCCAAGCTGGTGCATAGGGTAGACCTTGAGTATCTTTTGCATAAAGTTCTATTTTCGCCCGTTCAGACACGGGTAAATTCTCATAACTTTTTTCGGATTGAAAACGATGAATCAGCCCCCAGGTCCAAGAATTGTTCTCATAGTACAGTCCGTTTTCTCCAAAAACAGGGGCCGCATGTCGTGCCGGACTTGTGCTACCATCATCGAGCTCTTCTATACCATTTTGTACGCTTACACTGGAAGATAAGCGCACATTTTTTGAAATCTGGGCCTCTACAGACAGTTGTGCTCCATAAACCCGGGCATAGGCCGCATTTTGTATCGCCTGTATCTGACTTTCAATACCATCATAAAGCATGGTTGATTGGCCATTGAGTAAGAAAGATCGCCGTACCATGGCATTATTTAAGCGGGTCCAATACGCATTGACCTCTATTTTTATCCCGGTATTTACCTTATGTGCTACTCCGAAATCGGCGTTCCAAGCATATTCTGCTTCAAGGTCTGTATTGGGAACCGTCACAGCGCCGGGTTCTGAATCAAACACCTTGCCCATATCATCTACATTGGGTGCGCGAAAGGCCGTGCCCATGGTCCACTTAATGATCCAATCGTCATTGGGACGCGAAATCAACCCTATGGAGCCAACCAACGCTTGGTCATTTAGCTGTGCTCGATCTTGAACCAATAATTGAAAAACATCTGAGTTGGCGAAATTAGCATCTATTGAAAATGCGTTGAATCGAAGCCCCATCTGAAGTCTTAGATTCTTTTTTAACCCCCAATCACTATGCGCAAACATCGCAACAGAACTCCATAAGGCATCTGGGTAACGTGGCAATATACCTTGCGTTTGGGTACTCCCTAGATTCTGTTCAAATGCGGTTGATTGCACATCGTTTACAATCCATTCGGCACCATAACTGAGAATATGATCATTTCTAAGCCATTTAATCGCGTCGAATTGTACCGACTTTGCCTCTACTTCTTCTAGTTGAAGTTGCTCTTGTAGACTTCCAAAATTTCGGGTGATTCGACTTTCTTTAAAGGTTTGAAGCGCTGTTTTTACCACTATTTCATCGTATAAACCCAAACGGTCTGTACCTCTGTGGTGTACCGAAAAGACATGCATATCCCAAGCTTGCGGACCATAATCCCATCTGGCATAGCGGGGTAATTCATTACGTGTTCTCAAATGCCTATCGTAACGACCGTATTCAGAAGTTTCTGAAAAATGAAACCCATAGTTCAATTCTAGATCCTGAGTGGGTTTCCAGCGTAATTTCTGCATCGTATTCCACTGGGTATAGCCCGAGGGGTTTTGAACTAATGGATCGGATTGCGTGAGTACTTTATCAGGCACTTCACCGGGCATAATGCTAGTAAAAGAGCCTGTCCATTCTTCTACATAAGTGGACTTTACATACTCTTCAGGTCCATTTGAACCCTGTTTTAGATGGTCATAATTCCAACGGCTTACACTGCCAACCCAAGCCCACTTTTGCCAAGATAAAGCAAGATCTAAATGACCCGTCTGCTCGTTATTTGCACTGGTTGAACGGATGGATGCCCGGCCTGAAGTTTTTGGGTTATACCAATTCAGGGTAGAATCAATGGCCAAAGATGGTGTAATAGTTTCAAAACTCATAACCCCACCAATAGCATCGCTCCCATACATCACCGAACTTGGACCAAACAATACCTCTGTTCGCTCCATAGTAAATGGGTCAAGATTGATCACATTTTGAATATTGCCTACCCTAAAAATTGCAGAATTCATCCGTATACCGTCGACGGTGTACAATAAGCGATTGGTAGCAAAACCACGAATCATCGGGCTTCCACCACCTTGTTGGCTTTTTTGAATAAATACTTTCCCTCCTAAACCTAAAACATCGGCCATGGTTTGAGGCTGCTGCGCCTCTAATTGTTGGGGATCAATAACGGTTATGGCTTGGGCTACCGTTGTATAATTTTGCCTCCACCGAGTTGCTGACACCACCAAATCTTCTAACTGCACAGATTCTTTGGAAAGAATGAGCGCGGGTAGGGTATTCAAGAGCTGCTCATAACTAAGGAGAAGCGGGCGATAACCAACGGCATTGATTTGGATGTTATCTAAGCCTTTGAACCGGGTTATACTCAATTCTCCATCGACATTACTTACTTCATAAATGGCTTGATTAGGCGCCCAAAAAGCAACACCTGCAATCGGGCGTTGATCGTCCGCATCCAAAACTCGAAGATTTTGGGCGTAAAGCATTCCTGTGAGGGACTGAAATAACAGAACGAACAGGACGAAATTAAACCTTAATAGCTGATTCTTAGGCATATATTAATATACAGCTATTTAAAAGGAGGGATAGTAGGTGTATTAATTTTTTACTTTTCCTAAAAGATAAGATAGACGTAAGGGTTCTTCTAAACGCTCAATAGCATAGCGGAGCATGGTTCGCGGCATCTGCGAATAGTGATTATTTAAAAACTCTATTAGTACCGATTCATCCATTTTCCCTGCTTCTCGTAACATCCAGCCAACCGCTTTGTGAATAAGATCATGAGGGTGATGCAATAAAAGCTCTGCCATATGTAATATGGTGGTAAAGTCTCCTCTTTTTATGAATCTATACGTCGTAACTACTGCAATACGAGTCTCCCATAAATCACTCGACTGGGTCCAATTTATAAGTAGAGAACGGTCCCTATCCCAAAACCAATCCCCTAATATTTTATGAGCGGAGGTATCAACTAGATCCCAATTATTAACATAAGCTCTATGCTCGATGTAGAGATGTGCGAAATGTTCTTTTTGCTCAACTGTTTTTGCTTTTTCATACCAGTGCGTGAGTATAAATAATGCCGTTAGTCGAACTTCGTGAACTTCATGAGTCATTAAATCCAACCAGCTTTGTTCATCCAATTCCCGATAAACCTTTCGGGCGATGGTGCGAAGTTGTGGCACCCTTATGCCCCAAAATATATCGCCCTCTCCATATTCACCTTTTCCGGTTTTAAAAAAACGTTGTGCGACTTCGGCATGCTTTTCACATGATTGCTTATATAGCAATTCAAGTACGTATTTAGCGGATATCATTATAGTTCAATAGACATAAATTCTAAGACTTAGTGTATCTAAGCCGAACCAAAAACACAAGTAATAATAGTTAGTTAGATTGAAAGTTAAAACACCTCTAAAACTAACCACACTGTATTAGCAATTTGTTACGTTATCTTTTGGATTATATTACTCAACACGTTTTCCTTTATAGTTGCTTAATATTTTGACAACATTTCTTTGATAATTGATCAGGTTTTATTCATCACTTGTGAGGTTCCAAATGAAAGACTGAGTAGAAGAAGTCGGCAACCCATCCTCTCTAAAACTCTGAGTCCCATCTGATTCACTCTTAGGAAACCGTAACTGACTCAACTGTATAAATACTTCATATATGTTTCGTTCGCTACCAGATTGTTGATACACTTCCCCACCGATAGCAACAACCGGAGTCGGCGTGGCAGAAAAAGTACCATCAACCCGCTGAAATACCGAATATTTGAATTTTTTCACTTCTACTTGTTCGATAACCCATAAACTATCCGATTCAGACAGGCCAAATTCGTCGATCATAGATTCCCACTGTTGAAAATGAAACCAATCTCGAGCTCCCACGGCAGAAAAAGCTTTTTCATAAACTAAATTCAATTTATCCTGAACACCTAAACCTGCTTTTGCTACCGATATAGCATCAATATTTACCTCCGCAGACTGATCCAAAAAAAGAGTTAATTCCGCCTCTGGAAATCGAATCCTAGTATCTTGAAGCTTCTCATCCCGCAACAAATTGGGTAGTTGTTCAGGGTAGAGCTGATTGTTTTCTTTCCTAATCACTTGCCCAATCAAATAGGGGGCTCGTTCCGGATTCAATCCCTGAACTCGAAACATTCCATCGGTGTCAATTTCCAGAACTTGACGGCTTTCATACGAGCCTAACTGCCCGGCAACAATAGAGTCCAAATCGGCCATGAATAAATCATAAGCCTGAGTCAGGGTGGTTGAGGTATCGGATCGATGTTTACCTCTAAATCCCCAAAAATCTAAAAAGGTTGAGCCAAATGTCATAACCAAAACCAAGAGGATAAAAATGATACCAATGGCCCAGTTTCGAATTGTTTTATGAAGCGGCGACTGAGCTACGCGCTTTGGTGGTGTGTTCCCTAAATCATTCATTTTATTCTAGCTAAAATGAAGATGTAACGTGGTTTAAACGAAGTTTATTGCTCTTCTAAGCGGTATCCTGCTTTAGCTACGGCTTCCTGAATCTGCTCAGTGCTTAGTTGATCAGTTTCAACCGTTAGAATTTTTTGCGGGTTTTCAATATCCACATGCCATTTTGTAAGCCCTTCAAGCTCATCTAAAAATGGTTTAACTTTGGATACGCATCCATTACAGGCTATGTTTGATGTAAATGTTAAAACCTTCATAGATCTACAGGTTAGGTTTAAAGTGGTTTGGATTTTAATCGAAGACTGTTGGTCACAACAGATACTGAGCTAAAGGCCATAGCAGCACCTGCTATCATGGGATCTAATAAAAACCCATTGATTGGGTATAGTACCCCTGCAGCAATGGGGATTCCGATGATGTTGTAAATAAATGCCCAAAAAAGGTTCTGACGAATTCCCCGAACGGTATCATGAGAAAGCTTAAATGCCTTAGCTAGCAATCCAGGATCGGAGGAAATCAGCGTCACTTTTGCCACATCCATAGCAATATCTGAACCTTGTCCCATAGCTACACTCACATCGGCAGCAGCTAGCGCCTCAGAATCATTGATCCCATCACCCACCATAGCAACGATGGACCCTTGAGCTTGAAGCGCTCGTATTTTGTCCGCTTTTTGCTCAGGTAACATCTGAGCCCAGACCTCTTCAATTCCAAGATTTTTTGCTACTGCTTCGGCCGTTTTAGAACTATCACCAGATAGCATAATGACCCGCAAGCCTTGACTATGCAAGGCCTCAATACTGCTTTTAGAGGTGGGTTTTAGAGGATCTACTAGGGCAAATAATGCACGTAATTCCCCATTCATCACAAACCCAATAACTGTTTTTGCCTGGCTTTCCCATTGCCTAAACTGATCTTCTTGAGTGGATAGTATATGTGCATTCCACTGATTTTTATACTGATCTCGCAAATAAGAAATACTACCTAAAGTATAACTATTGCCCTCTTGATCTTCTGCTTCTACACCCTTCCCTGTAATGCTTTCAAACCGAGTTAGGATAATTTTATCTTCACTATTACTATAATCGGGCTGGTAATGCACTAAAAAAGCTTCTGCTAAGGGGTGTTCTGATTGATGTTCGATAGCCCAAATTATTGCAGCTATACTCGATTGTTCTTTTTCTAACCCATCTAAAAACCACTTTTCATCCGTTAAGGCTGGTCGGCCTTGGGTGAGCGTTCCCGTCTTGTCCAATACCACCGTATCCACCTTATGCGCAAGCTCCAGACTTTGGGCATCTTTAATCAATATCTGATGCTCCGCACCCTTACCAATACCCACCATTATCGCTGTGGGTGTAGCTAAGCCAAGTGCACATGGACAGGCAATAACCAACACCGCAACCGCAGCCAAAATAGCCTGGGTGACCATTTCTTGCCCACCGACTACCATCCATACAACCATACTCAGCACGGCAATTCCCAAAACAACAGGTACAAATACTCCTGCAATCCGATCTACCAATTTCTGAACAGGAGCCTTACTTCCTTGCGCCTGCTGAACACGAGAAATAATTTGCGACAAATACGTTTGCTTACCAATTTTTTCAGCTATAAAATAAAAACTTCCTTTCTGGTTGATGGTACCAGCGTACACCCGTTCTCCTTTCTTTTTTAACACCCCTATAGGCTCACCGGTAATCATACTCTCATCCACATACGATTCTCCAAAAATGACTTGCCCATCTACGGGTACATGTTCTCCCGGTCGGACGATGATAATCTGTCCCTCTTTCACCCATTTTAATGGTATTAGTTGTTCTTCACCTTGCTGAACGTCAAAATTATCGGATATTGACGAACTATCAGCACTATTCTTAGCCATCCATATATGTACGTTTTTAGGCTGAAGCCCCATGAGTTTTTTTAGGGCAGAAGACGTATTGGATTTAGCACGTTCTTCGAACCATTTACCTAGCGATACAAAAGCGATAATGACAACGGCAGCTTCGTAATACACATGGACCTCATACCCTCTGGCTAAGAGCACTTGAGGAAATAAGGTGTTAAAAAGACTGAACAGAAAGGCTATTCCCGTACTTAGAGCCACCAAGGTATCCATGTTAGATTGGCCATGTATAGCTTGTTTCCATGCGTTTACATAAAAATGGCGCCCATAATAAAACAACACCGGAAGTGATAACACCAAAGAAATCCATCGCCCAAATTGCCAATCCATAAAACCCATACCAATAATAACTACTGGTATGCTTAATAGTATAGACGCAATCGTCCGGGTTTTAACTTGTTGATAGTACTCTTCGTGGGCTTTTTTTTGGGCCTCCGCAAGCTCATCACCGGAGTCATCAGTGGACCAAAGAAGCCCATATCCCACTTTTTTTAGAGCTTCATGGAGGTCTTCTGGTGATAAACTTTCCTCATATTCTACCCATACCAGCTCGGTGGCAAAATTAACCTCTGCTTGCTGAACCCCCTTTGTATGCGATAAAATACTCTCGACGCTGGAGGCACAAGCGGCGCAGCTCATACCAATTACAGGGAATGCTTCTTTGACCATACCCTGTAAGGTACGAATCTACTCAATCATTATTTATAGGCATAACCGGATTTTCAAATTCTTCTAAAATATCGGTGTACTCACCATTCCAAATCTTTTGGAGACGGATAAGATGCACATCCGTTTTTGCAGCTAAGTCTTCATAGACAGCATACTGTTGAGCCGTAGGTCGCCCGTAACCCGTAGCAACCGTACTTTTGAGCGCCGCTAACTTGTTATTCAGACGTATAGGAAAGTTCAATACATCCTGTGTAGCCTCCGCCTTGGTTTGAACCAAAGCCTCCTCTATTTCCGTCATAGCTTTCATCATCCCTTGTGCACGCTCTCGAAGTGCCTTAGATGATTCATCTACTCCTAAGCTACCCATTTGTTCGCGGAGTTCTTCCCGAACCGATCGAATCTTGTTTATTGCTTTGTGAGTGGAATCTAACTTGGCATTTATGGTTTGTACTAGCTCGAACTGTTTCACCAGATCCTCCTGTGAAATTTGCTCTAAACGTGGGTCTTTTTTGACCTCAAACTCTTCTTCACCCACTAGTTCATCCCCTACATACATACGTACCGTATAGGTCCCAGGTACCGCACGAGGACCAGCGGTTGAACCAGCCCAAAGAATTTGACGCCCATTAATATTGGTTACTCCTGGATAATCTAGTCCCCAAGCATAGGATTGTAAACCAGCTTTATCACTGAGTGATCCTCTTGGTGCTTGCTCCTCATCTTCATGAAATAACGCTGATTCTCTTACAGGTCGACCACGCCAGTCTTCTTTGCTTGAATAGCTTTGAACAACCTGATCACGCATATCCACAAATTCCAATTTAATTTCTTCATCCTCATCTTCCGCTAGATAGTAATAGACCACTGCCCCACCCTGTGGGTTTTGACCAGCGGTGGCACTAGAACCCCACGATCGTCCCCCAAATAAATAAGGGTCCTCGGGATCGAATAAATGATGGCTTTTGGCTAATACATCATCCTGAAGCTGATGTAATACAGGAAGGTCATCTAGAATCCAAAAAGATCGCCCTTGTGTGGCTACAATCAAGTCCTTGTCGCGTTTATGAACGGCTATGTCTGTAATTGGTACAGCGGGTAAGTTTAGTTGTAATGGTTGCCACTGTTCTCCGGCATTAAATGATACATAAAGCCCCGTTTCAGTTCCGGAGTATAGTAACCCGGCTCTGTTGGGATCTTCCCTGATCGCCCTTGTGAAATCCATTGGTGGTATGCCAGTGATAATTTTTGTCCATGACTCTCCGTAATTGGTGGTCTTATATAACATGGGGCTAAAATCACCAAACTTATACCTGGTAGCAGCTATATAGGCTGTCCCAGCGGCATGATGGGAAGCATCAATGATACTTATCATGGCCTCAGGCATGTCTTTGGGTGTTACATTAACCCATGATTGGCCATTATTCCGGCTAATGTGAATGAGTCCATCATCCGCTCCCGCCCAGAGTAGTCCGGGCTCAATGGGGGATTCAACAAAAGAAAAAATCGTGTTATAGTACTCTACTGAGGTATCATCTTTAGTAATTGGCCCACCTGATTCATCTTGCTTGGTAGTATCGTTTCGGGTCAAGTCTGGGCTAATCGTCTCCCAACTCATCCCCTCATCAGTAGAACGATGCACATGTTGTGAAGTGGCATATAATACATCGGGATTATGGGGTGAAATCACGATAGGGAAGGTCCATTGAAATCGGAATTTCGCATCTTTGGCACCTGCCCCCATAGGATTGTCTGGCCACACATCGATTCGATCACTAAGATCTAGTTCCGCATCGTATTTGTTAAGATACCCACCATAACTACCACCAAAGGTCACATTGGGATTGTCTGGATCCGGTGCAATGTATCCACTCTCACCACCGGCCACTGGCCACCAATCTCGCTCCCCAATACTACCGCCACTGGTCCGAGAACGAATGGCAAAGGTACTATTATCCTGCTGAGCTCCATAAATCATATAGGGAAACTGATTATCCGTTACCACCTGATATATTTGGGCGGAGGCTGAAGTATAGTACGATGACCATCCTTCTCCACCATTATAACTTACCTGTCCACCCCCATCATTTGCAACAACCATACGTTGTGGGTCATTTGTGGCAATCCATAGATCATGATGATCGGAATGAGGAGTACCAATTCGATCAAAATTTGCGCCCCCATCTTTTGACTTCCAAAAACCCACGTTTAATACATAGACTACATCTACATTTCCTGGATCAGCTACTACCTTAGAATAATACCATGCTCTTTGTCGTAGGTTTCGATCCGCGCTAACCCTACGCCAGGTATCGCCTCCATCTTCAGATCTAAATAAGCCACCACCGGTTGCATTTTCTACAATGGCAAAAACCCGATTTGAATTTACGGGTGATACAGAAACCCCAATTTTACCTACTAAGCCCTTTGGCATGCCAGGATTTTGAGTGATTTCTATCCAACTTTCACCACCGTCAACACTTTTATATAATCCACTTCCTTCGCCTCCTGAACTCATCTCCCAGGGACTTCTATAAGCCTCCCACATAGCTGCAAATAGTATTCTAGGGTTATTCGGGTCAACAGCAATATCAACCGCTCCCGTTTTAGTATCTTTGAACAATACCTGGTTCCAGGTTTTTCCACCATCTGTAGTTTTGTATACCCCACGCTGTGAGGATTCAACCGGACCAAATAGTTTACCCATAGCCGCTACCCATGCTACGTCAGGATTTTCTGGATGAATTTCAATGTCACCAATGAAGCGTGTTTCACCTAAACCTAACCATATCCATGTTTTACCGGCATCCGTAGATCGATACATTCCATCCCCAGCGCTCATGTTTCCACGAATGTCTGTTTCCCCCATACCTACATAGATAACATTAGGATCTGAATCGGCTACATCAATTGCTCCTACTGAGCCTGTTTTAAAAAAGCCATCGGAGACATTATACCAAGTCGCACCTCCATCGGTTGTTTTGTAAACCCCGCCACCTGTAAATCCGGTATAGTAGATATAAGGCTGGTCATCATGGCCAGCAACTGCCACCGAGCGTCCTCCTCTGAATGGCCCAATATTTCTGTAGTTTAGTCCCTTCAGCACACTTGGGTCAACATTGGGATTTTCTATCTCCTGTCCATGCCCAAAGATTACCTCAGGCTCGGCAGAAGATCGTGAGCGGCTTTGGGCTTCGGCATCCATAAGCGGGAACAACAACATCAACAAGATAAAAATAGTCATTGGATAGGCTTGAGCACCATTTTTTTGACCTAAATAAGGCATAAAGACTCCGTTTAAAGAACTCATAGTCACGTAATTATTTCGTTAGCGGGTTAATGGTGTTAAGTACCGAAACCCTAGGCATATATGCAATGCCTAATCCTGAATAAACCAGGCCTTAGATTGGAGTTGATTGGATAGGGTAGGGTACCAATTAACCGTTGGGCTAAAAGTGGTAGGGAACGGTTTTGCCGAAAGTGTTTCTCCCACAATGTCTGAAATCGCTGCTTCTAGTAATGGGTCTGTTGGATCGCCCAATGGTTTTGGAGACAGGATGTTTTCGAAAGCGCCTATTTGCGCCTCCAGACCGTCAATAAAGTCCGATTCTTGGTATGCGTTTAAATACTTTAAGGTCACCGGTAAGATTGCATAGTAGACCGGAGGGCTTTGAAAGGTGCCCGTGATTACAAAGGAACCATAGTATTTTCCCAAAGTATTAGACCCTACGGTAATTACCTCCATATAGGGCTTGAGTCCATGTATGAGGAGTTCACTAGCCGAAGCGGTTTGGTTGGTTGTGAGCACATAAATCCGTTCTAACCCCATACTGACCGGACCTTCCTGAAAGCGTAAAAATAAGTTCTCTGATTCTACTCCGTCTGTATTTTGATAGAAGTTTTCTAAAAGAGAATTGTATTCAAATTCAACGAATATGTCTTTGTTCTGTGCCGTTTCTAAGGGAACTAATGCGTTGGCAAACTGCGATGCTGCCGTAATTCTTCCCCCTGGGTTATATCGCAAATCTATGACTAATTCATCAATTTGTTGTGCCTTGAGCTCGGCTAATCGCTCATTGAGCCCATTAATAAATAAATCGGCTGTACCATCGATAAACTGCGCATAAAAAAGATATCCGATGCGTTTTCCCCCCGTTTCAATAACTTTAGTGGTAATAACTGGGTCCAATTGTAATATTTCTTTACGTACACTAATTACGCTATCTAGGTCGGTGATATTCGCCTGCTGAGTTTCTTCATCTAAAGAATAACTCCCCAATCCGTAGGTTACCGTTCCCTCGATTTGTAGTAATTCTTGGTAATTAGCGGAGTTCAGGGTCTGCCCATTCACACTCAAAATAATATCGCCGCGTTGTAAGCCGGCTAGCTGAGCTGGTGAGTCCGGATAAACATATTTTACCACCATAAATAATCGATCTTGATCACTAAATGACAAGATAGCTGGGCTAAATCCCGATGAATATTGACTTCCACTTAGTTCATTGAGAAGGGTCTCTGCATCATCCGTCATATAGGAAAACTCATCTGTTGTATACAGGATTTCCTCAAAAAACTGTTCAGGTGATAAATTACCGGGCGCCATACGAGGAACCACAAAATTCCAATAATAATAATTGGACATTTGATTCCGAATCCAAGAATTCACCTCTAGATACTCACTGCCTACGCCTGTTGGATCATCGCTACATTGAGTGAAGAAACCTAGGCTAACGAATAGCCCAAAACAAAAGAGGAGAAGTCTTTTCATGGGTTGTTTGTGTACTTTCTGGAAGATGGGATTCTATTAACTAAATACGAATCGAAAGGTAATGGTTCCCCACTGAGGTTGTTGAGGGACACCGCTAGGTAAACGGGAAAAACGCCAAGATCGCAAAGTTCTGAGCACCTCTGTTTCTAACTCTGCATTCATTTTTCGAAGTGGGATAATTCGGCCAACTGTTCCGTTTGGACGCACCTCGAAGCGTACCGTTATAACCGCCTCAGCATTGGCCACATTCGTGGGTAATGGTTGTGCCATGGGTGCGCGTTCAATATCTCCTTCCCATTGTAACTCATACGGCGCCGTTTCATCGGAATCTGTCCCAGTACCTTGATCGGAATCAGTTGCACCTCTATTACCATCTGGGTCACCACTTTCCTCCGCTCCTTCGCTTTGATCTTCGTCCATTTGAGCTTGAGGTGGAATCTCGATTTCTTCCTCTGCCACTTCTGAAGCATTCTGTGAGGGATCCAAGACCTCTGTTTCAGGGGTTTGAACCGCCTCTTCAATGACCTCTTCTATCTCATTAGGTAAGTCTACTGGCTTGGTGTTTTCAAGAGCAGGTGTTTCCGGGGTGCTTTCAGGCTCAGGTGCATCTTCCACCGGTTCTTCGGTCGGGGTTTCCGAAGGGTTTTGGCGGGTAGCAACTTGCTCGTTTTGTTGCTCTGAAAACTCAGAAAGTTGGCCTGTCTGAAATTCTCCAAATTCAACTTCAATAAAGGATGGGCGCATTCCCTCATCCATATCTATGCTGTACAAGATAGAAAAAAGGAGTAAAAGCAACGCAGTAATAGTACTGACCGCTAGCCCTCTACGTTCATCGATATTTAGAGAATCGGATTGCATCTAATACGAACTTTGCTCGGTTGCCATCACCAGCTTTAATTGTAAGGCTTTTCCAATATTCAATACCCGTACCGCATCATCGACTTTTGCATCTTTATCGGCCCTAAGGACGATCATTCCCTCAGGCTTAGTATTGCGCGATTCACGAATAGCTAAAGCTAATTCACCCTGAGCCGTCAAATTGCCATCAACGTAAAATTGGCCGTCTTTGGTGATTGCGACAGATATATAATCTTGCTGGGTGACCGATGAAGTTTCAGCTTTTGGGATATTAACTTGAATTCCAAAATTACTCACAAAAGACGAGGTTAATAAAAAGAAAATGAGTAACAGAAGTACAATATCGGTTAAGGATGACTGTGAAAACAGCGAAAGAGGGGCTAAGCGCTTGTCATCTCGACGAAAATTTCTAGCCATAATGTATGCTCTACTTTTTGGTGGCTGGGGTTTGTAGTAGGTCGATGAAATCAGCGGACGCATTTTCGAGTTCAAAAATCGACCGATTTATTTTACCCAATAAAAAATTATAGAAACCAAAGGCAATTAAACCAACCATAAGACCTGCAGCCGTCGTGATTAAAGCCTCCCAAATTCCTCCCGCTAATGCGCTAGGATTTACATTTCCCTGCAACGATTGAATATCCATAAAGGCTTCAATCATACCTGTAACCGTACCTGTGAATCCCAATAGGGGAGCTACCCCAGCTATGGTCGCTAGCCAATTCATTTTCTTCTCTAAAAAGAATATCTCTTTCTTGCCTGCATTATCTATGGCATCTTCTATGTCGCGAATTGGTCGCCCCAATCGCTTGATACCTGCCTTGATAATTCGAGCCAATGGCTTATCAAATGAATCACAATACTGCATCGCTTGATCCTGTTTACCGGACTTTAGCATAGATTCAATCGCTGCCAAAAAAGCAGCTGTGTCTGTCTTCGTTCTACCTAGTGCGCTCCAACGTTCCGCAATCACGTAAATAGCCAAAAAGAACAAAATTAAAATTGGGATCATTAGTACTCCGCCTTCAACCATCAAATCGAAAAAGCTGATGCTTTCAGGTTCCATCATACTGGTTAATGAGTCCACCATCGCGCTATCTTGCATTTGGAAGGCAAGGGTTCTGGTTGATAAATTTGCAAATAGAGTCATAGGTAATGCCATTAGATTTTGGTAATAAAGTAATCCTCGATAATGTCTTTGGGAAGTTCCTTAGCCACTTCAAGGGCCTGTTCAACCGTCGAAAACTGCCCTATACTAACGCGCCACATTAACCCGAAGCGACTTGAATTAACGGGCGAAAGTAAACTTCGATATCCAGCAGAGCGATATAGTTCATATTTTTCCATCGCACTCTGACGATTGGAAAGTGAAAAAAGCACAAGGGTGTATCCATCATTTGCTCTGGTATCGACCTCACCCATAAGCCCATATCGAGGTTGATCAACCGGGATTTCCGCCACATTTTTAGCCATAATTGGCGCGCTCACTACTGAGTCGGTGTTTATTCTTGAAGTACTATTTTCTGGGCTAATTATAGAACTTTCTTCATTCATAACCATAGTATCTAAAGCTTCCCCCTCTAGACCATTTTTCTCATGATCAAGTGCCGCAGAGGGTTGCTGATCTTCACTAATTGAGTTAGAATCCATGGCCTCAGTTACATTCGATTGTTCCGCTCCAGAGTCCCCCAGTAACATAGCGGGTTCGTCGAGTATAGGCTTTAGGTAA
>Ga0255765_1001908_pt1 | contig 24816 bp, 30 predicted proteins | sample 041ome_8_FD_179965 | JGI IMG/M metagenome (GOLD analysis project Ga0255765, IMG submission 179965) | Coastal salt marsh microbial communities from the Groves Creek Marsh, Skidaway Island, Georgia - 041407BS metaG (version 2) | ecosystem: Environmental > Aquatic > Marine > Intertidal zone > Salt...
ATTACCTATACAGGCCGGTTCCGAAATAAAGCCTGCTTTGGGCAATGGATGAACGATAGCGGATTTTGAAATTTCATCTGTTACAATGTTACTAGCCTCTGCAAGCAAGGTTACCTGATACGAACCTCCAAATGAATATGTATGGACGGGATTTATTTCGCTTGAAGTAAAGCCGTCTCCAAAATCCCAACTGTATCCAGTTATTTCACCAATAAATGGAGGTTTGGTCAAATTCGTGAACTGTACGGTTAATCCGCAAGAATCAGAAACACTAAAGTCCGGATAAGGTGGCGGAAAATTGACAAAGGACTTTGACATGGAATCTTGGCAGCCAGAATCATTGGTAACGATTAGTGTGGCATTAAATACTCCAAAACTGTCATAGGTATGTGTTGGATTCTCAATAATGGATGTTGCGCCATCTCCAAAATCCCATTGGTAGTTTACGATGGAACTGTTGCTGGCCATCGAACCATTATTAAAGACTGCTGCTAAAAGATTGGTGTCAAAAAGAACATCAAAATCAGCAGTAACATCACTCTCGGATATTACTATTTCAAAATCAGTGGTGCATGTAAATGTTGTAGTTTGACATGTGAAGGTATCTCCAGCGCTCGGGCTATTGATGTACAATACTCTATTCGAATCTCCAGTATTCCAAGCATATGAGTCAAAACCTTCTGGGGCATTTAAATTGAGAACTAACACGGGAATAAAGAACCTTCATTTACTATTATTTAAGGGTAATTAGGAATCAGGTCTAATATAATAGTAATTCCTGAATAAAACAAAGGTTTTACTGGGTTTCAAATACTATCATTTGGAGTATACTCTAAAATGATAATGATTGAGGTTATCCCCCAACTCTAAAAACCTGACTTCGATATATAAACCACCCATTTTCAAACCCAATGAAAAGGTTTGAATCGGTTTACAAAGAAATACCCACCACCCCCTCTTTAGGTGGTTTTCTCGTTGATATTTTATTAAGGGGTCGGAGGTGAATGTAATGCTCCCCGAAATTAAGGCAGGCAGTTAAGATAGGAAAACACCTAATTTTAATACCTGAACAATGAAAACAACAAGACGAAAGTTTACGAGTAAATTCAAGACCAAAGTGGTTTTGGAAGCATTAAAAGAGCGCGAGACAATCCACCAGCTTGCGGCTCGTTATGAGATCCACCCAACCCAAATCAGTATGTGGAAGCGGCAATTTTTAGATTCTGCAGAGGGTGTTTTTGAGGGTGATGTCAAGCCAGTCTCGAAGTCCGCAGAAGAGGACCATGAGAAGCTTTACAAGAAAATCGGAAGGCTTCAAATGGAGGTAGATTTTCTAAAAAAAAGTTTGGGCGAGGACTAAGCATTTATCAAAAACGCAAGATGGTAAATCACGAACACAAAACCCTGAGCATATCACACCAGTGTGAACTGTTGGGCATCCATAGAAGTGGCATGTATTACAAGCCACGGAGCGAGAGTACATTGAATCTGTATTTGATGAAATTGATCGACCAAACAATCTTTGATCGACCGTTTTATGGAGTCCGCAGGATGACAGATCATATGAGGCATTCTGGCCACATGGTTAATGAAAAACGCATTGCTCGATCGTATAAACTCATGGACATTCGGGTGGTATATCCCAGAAAAAACACCTCCAAACCAGACAAAGGGCATAAGAAATATCCCTACTTGCTCAAAGGACTGAAAATCGAGCGAATCAACCAGGTATGGGCAACAGACATAACCTGGATCCCCATGAAACAAGGCTTTATGTATATGATGGCCATTATCGATCTCAAAAGTCGATATGTGCTGAACTGGAGCATATCTAACACGATGGATGCCGCGTGGTGTACAGAGGTTCTCAAAGAAACCATAAACATGCACGGTTGCCCGGAAATATTCAACACAGATCAGGGAAGCCAGTTCACCTCATTAATGTTCACTGATCTGCTCAAGGAAAATGACATTGCAATCTCTATGGATGGCAAAGGACGGGCAATCGACAATGTGTTTATCGAACGTTTGTGGAGAAGCGTGAAGGTCGAATATGTCTATCTAAACCCTGCCAATGGCGGAGTCGCACTTTATAAGGGAATCAAGGAATATATAGACTTTTACAACAACCAAAGACCTCATCAATCACTCGACTATGAAACTCCCAATCAAGTTTATCAATCACTAAGAAAAGCTGCCTAAATAATGAACCAAATCATATCTTAACTTTGACTGATTCCTGTCCTAAAGATGGGGGGTATTACATACCACCTGATAAGATAGAATCCACGACAACCTCTCTAATTCACTTATTCATCTCTTACGAGAAGTACAAAGAATCCCTGATGGATAGAGGAAGAAAAGTATTGGAGAAGGGTTTTGGTGAACTACCTATTGAAATTCAAAATGATATAAAGGAGAGATATGAACGATAAACTACTCACAAAATACGAAGTGATGGATTACCTCAACATCAGTAGAAGACATTTTGAGAAATTGGTAACAGAAGAGAACCTACCAATAATTAAAATAACTCAGAATAAGAGGTATATGAGGTTATCTGACTTGAATAGCTATTTGAATACTAAAATGGTAAATAAACCTCAGGAGACTCCACAGGAAGTAATACCTGAATCAGATTTTCAATGGAAGAAGATATGGGGAAAGTAATGAGATTAAATGAATTCAGATTCGAAAGGGATATAGAATCAAAGATTGATGAGTTTAATTATCAATTTTCTTAAGACATCTTATAGAGACACCATTTGAATATCCTAGTTCATGCATAAAGTATAATTTATTTTCCTCTATTACCCCAAGGTTATTTATTTCACAAACCGGAAACCTGTCCTTATAAAAAGTGATACAAAAGACACCAAGACTATCTTTATCCACCGAATATGCATAATTGGCAAAATGATATATAAATTCATACTTTCCATTATTTTTCGCAAGTTGTCCTGAGGGTAAAGATGAAAAGTTCAATGTATTAGTTCCGTTTCCAGAAACAATAAATTCTTGAATAATTTTTCGACTATCCTTACACACATGACATGCTACTTTTGATGAATAAGAATCATTCCAATTTCTACAGTTTGGACAAATCACTACTCTCTTTTGATAATAATTAGTCCATCCTGAAGTAGATTTTAATCTTTCTGTATAAGAATTTAGACGATTACATGTTATTTCGAATTCAAAATTTTTATGGTATGGATCAGTTTTCAATATTGAATCGATTTCGATCTCAATTAAAGACTTTATGTGATTTATAAGATCATGGTAATCATTCTTACTAGGTATTCTATACCCGTCCGGGATAAGACCTCGAGGGTCTAATATTGAATGTATATTATATAACTTACCATAGGTTTTATCATTTTCAGAATCAAAATTTAAAAATGTGTAACAAGGAATTCCATTAATAAGACAACTATCCCATTCCTGAAATGTATTACATTCAAAGATGTTATCTCCATTTCTAAATTTGGATACATCCAAATTCTTGGTCATCCATACTTGGGTTCCAATGGTTACGGTTTGGGTATAAGAGATACAGCCAAAGACTATTAAAAGGATAAAAATTAAACTTACTTTTTTCATTTTCATGACCACATTTATTGTTATCATCCAAATTTACTAACTTCTGTTCGCATGAACAGAAGTTAGATCATTCACCCTTCAATAACCTTAGAATCTCAATTTGTTTTACATTTATTTGAGTTCCAAAACTACTCTCATAGTAACCAACCATCCTTCCTTCATTATACTGAAGAGTCATAACATTAATCATCCTATCACGGTATTCATAAAAGAGATCCATCGATTTCTTGTATTCTTCTATAGTCTTAACAGTGGTTTCGTAATATTTGATGTAAGTAGAATCATTAGGACCTTCGATCATCCCTTTCATACCTTCTGAATCATTTTGTAAATCGAGTAAAACCTCATTGTGAAGTGTTTTTAAAATACTATCAGATATTTCAAAGGATCTATAACTGCATGATATTAACTCAATTGAATTCGTTAAATTATCACATCCTAAATCCCAAGGTTCTTTCAATTCTTGGATATAACCGACATCATACAACCAAATTTCACCATATTCAAGATGATCAAACTCAAAAACTACTTTAACTGTAGTTGGGTTTAATGTTTCTAACTTACAGCCGGTGATTGATATATAATGTCCATACGGCAATACAATATCTGATTTCTCAATCACATCATTAACAACAATAGCAGTATCCATTTCAGTTAATGATTCTACATAAACCGTGTCAGATGTTTGTGCGTTTACACTTATACTAGTAAACAATCCAACAATACACAATAACTTTTTCATCTCTTTTAATTTACAACAACCATTAAGGTTCCATCATGACATATGTTCCTTACCCTTTCAATGATTTTATTGTTCAACACAAAACATCCTGAAGAATACAATGCAATCTCTGATGGTATGGTAATCCCATACAATCGAAAGTCAACCATAGGATGAATCACAATTGACCTTTCTCTTATCTTATTATTGTTTGTTTCTAACCCATCTAACCTCAATGATGGACCATACTTTCCGTGGTATTTCTCGGAGATTCTAATTACACCTGTACTAGATAAATTACTTCCTGGAGTATTTGAAAATTGAGTTGCAAATAGAAGTCCCGATTTCCACGAATGAGATACATGAGTATTCAAAACCACTTTATCTGTTTTTAAATTGTACACCCAAAACCTTTTCATAAAGACAGGGTAACGGTAGTCAACTAAAACGATAAGAGAGTCATTTTTCGTATAATCGGAATATTCTTTTTGACTCTCTTTACTAAGTTCAACCAGTTCTGAAGAGGGAGTTAATGGTATGAAATACATGACAATCACCCCTAATAGAAGAATCCCTAAGATGTAAAGTAGATTTTTGAATATTTTCTTTAAACTCAATTTCATTTATTCTGTAAATTTTTGAATAGGATTTAAATAGAATGACTTTAAGTAACCATGAGGAGAAGTATCCATTAACCAGAAATGGGGAAGACATGTTACTATACTAAAATGTAAGTGAAAGGGTTTACCATTTGCATTTCCAGTATTCCCAACAGATCCAATTTTCTCTCCTTTAGAATGAATTTTCCATTTAGAGGTATTGATACTCTCTAGGTGAGCATAGTATTGTAGTTTAAGACTTGGATCTAGAGTTAAAATGAAATTCCCACTTTTCTTTCCATATCCAGTAGATAATACAATAGAATGGGAAGAAGATAGAACCGATTCTCCTTTCTTAGAAAAAATATCAACTCCCTTATGAGTTATAGAGCTCCCCCATGGATAATACCAAAAGGAATCTTTATTGTAACTACTCTCTGTTGCATTCTTAACAGGAATAATGTATTCTAAGGGACAAAATATATTCCATGAATAGAGTAGAACCACCACAATCAAGAGTCTAACTATTATTTTCTTTATTATTTTCAACTTTTTCGTTTATACATTCTCCATATCAAAATACAACATCCACCCCAACAAACCTTCTTCCAATAGAGTTAGAAACCTTTCCAGTAGTTCCACTACCACAGAAGGGATCTAACACTAAATCACCTTCATCCGTAGTTTGAAGGATGGGAACAATGGGTAGGTTAATTGGGAACGGTGCAGGATGTTCGATATTGTGTCTTTGATTGTTAGATACAGAGGTTCTGATGATCTCTTCATCCCAATAATCAGGTAAGTTCTTACCCTTAGAATCTTTAAAATAGGGAGATATCGTTTTCGGTGTTCTCCCTTTTGTGTTTCTATGACGGGGAGGTGATGTAGAGGAGTTCGATTCAATTGGAAGAGTTAACCGATTGTATTTGTAATCCATACTCTTCACAAAGTGAAAAATGAACTCATAAGAAGGAGTTAGATTCGTTTTGGAAGATGATGGTTTCGGATTGGTTTTATTCCAAATGATTGTATTTCTGAGTATCCAACCCCTATTCTGTAATCCAATACATACCTTATGAGGTACATTCTGAAGATTCCCATTTTGGAAGGTATCACCAATGTTCAGAAAGAAAGATCCTCTATCATTAAGAACTCTCCACCAATCATTCATATGGTTCACTAACCTCTCTACATATTCATCAGAGGTTTTCTCATTACCTAATCCTCCTTCATGATTATACAACCTTTTATTCCAATAAGGTGGAGAAGTAAATATGGTTTGAACCTCTCCATCCATTAACTCAGATAGATCATCTGAAGATTTTTGATAGAACCTCCAATTCTCAGTGTTAGGTGGAATTGGTTGAGGTAATCTTTCAGATCCATTCAAATACTCTCTTTCCTTTTGAATCCGTTTAGATTGGAGATATGCTTGGTTCAAACTGATATCACCCTTATCCAGTAAATCGATTAATTCAGAATCAACTTTATCAATGAAAAGAAGTTTCCCTAATCTCGAAGATGGTATACCTAACCTTTGAGATACCTCATCTCTTCCATTTGAACCTTTGTTCATTTGAACAGAAGTTAGATCCGTTCTTTTTCCTTGACCAACTTCATAATGAGATTTAAGGGTATGATATTCATTCAGTAATTCAGAGTAACTCTTAACCCTTTGTTTGTTGTGATGAATAAGAAGTAATTCTTCTTCTTTATCAGAAGTAGAAAACTCAACCTCTACTTCTTTCCATCCTAATCTTTTAATGGATTCAAATCTTCTGTTTCCACTAAGAACCTGATATTTCTTATTGATAATGAGTGGTTGAAGTAATCCTACTTCAGAGATACTCTCCATCAAATCCTCTATATCTGATAATTGATAGATTTCTTCATTCTTTGGATGATGAGAGAGTTTAGATAAGGAAACTTTCATTCAACTAAGTTGATGAAGAAATAGAAGAAATGCAAATCAATGTTACAGAAGTTGATATCACCCTTTCAGAAACTCTTCAGTAGGTTAAAGATGAATACAAAGAGTATTGATGGGTTGAATGGGTTGTTGAAGAGGATGGTTACCTAATACATTAAATGTTGTTTGGATTTATCTCTCCAACCTGATTGGTTCTTATACTTCACAAAGAATATCTTCAAATCACTTTGGTTGGGATAATCAACGAAGTATATCTTCTTATCGGATTGGTTTGGGTAATCCACAAAATACCATAACCCATTGTTACCATCAGATTGATTTGGGTAATCAACTTTGAACACCTTTAAATCACATTGATTTTCATACTCCACTACAAATACCTTAACATCAGATTGGTTAGGGTAATCAACTGAGAATATCTTTTGAGAGTATGAGGTTAGTGGTATTAGAAATAATATGAAAAGGAAGTATTTCATCAAATAAGTTGATAGAATTAAGATTTAACTAAAATACATGAAACCCACGATAACCCAAGGAATTTCCGTATCTTAACCCATATGAGTAGTCGTAAAAGAAGAAACGAAACCAAAAAGATTAGAGATTCTTATCCAACTGTTACATTGAAGGAATTGGAAGATGAAGGATTAGTTCCAAAGAACTTCTACCGCTTCGATAGAGTAGATATGAAAGAGTATCATCTCAAACACAAAACAGATTGGTGGAAGAAGATGAGTGAAACCACCTAAAGGGGGTGGGGTAATTTCTTGTAGACGGATTCAAACCTTTTCATTGGGTTTGAAAATGGGTGGTTTATATGTCGAAATCAGGTTTGTAGGGTTGGGGGAAACCTCAATCATTATCATTTTAAAGTATACTTCAAATGATAGTATATAAACCCTCATAAATCCTTTGTTTTCTCAGGGATTACTATTATATTAGACATGATTCCTGATTACCCTTAAATGATAGTAAAATGAAGGTACTTTATTCACGTGTTAGTTCTCAATCTCAGAATGAGGAACGACAGATTCAAAATACCGATGGGTTCGATTACGTACTCGTAGATAAATGTTCAGGGTTGATTCCATTTTGGGAACGACCACAAGGTTCTCAAATCAAAAAACTGATTGATTCAAACCAACTCACCCATTTGGAGATTCACTCCATTGATAGACTTGGTCGTAATACATTGGATGTTCTCTCTATTTGGAAGGAACTATCTGAGAAGAAAATTACTATCATTTGTAGAAATCCTAATCTCCGAAACATTGATGAGAATGGTAAAGAAGATAAGTTCTCACAGTTGATGATGAGTATTCTTTCCACTATGAGTGATTTTGAACGTTCGTTGATAAGGGAACGACAGATGGAAGGAATCAAAATCCGAAAAGAGAAAGGATTGTATAAAGGGAGACAAATAGGAACAACTGAATCAAATGAGAAGTTCCTATCTAAACCTAAGAATCAAGAGATATTCAAACTCTTAGAACGTGGTTTGAAATATTCAGAAATACAGAAGATTGTTGGGTGTTCTCCTAATTTGATTAAGAAGATTAAAGAGTTTCAATTATTAGATTAACTCCCCAACTTTCATCTCATACACATCCTTCGTAATCACCCCTTCCTCAAAGAGTGATTTGGATTGAGATAGTTTAGAAGTATAGATTAACCCATTACTTCAAACTCCTAATCATCTGTAACACTAACTTCCGTTTATCATCATCGAAAGAAGAAATTGTATTTATAATTTCTTCCATTTCATCCTGTTCGTCTCTAGATTGTAGTTTGTACAATTGAGAACCTTTCATTAAGTCCTCTTGGTTCACCGAAACATATTTAAGGAACTCTGAGTATGACCTGTGTCCAGATAATTTCATAATGGTTTTGTAGTCCATGTTTCCTAAATCAATCAAGTTCTTTATGAATGACCTTCTTCCACTGTGAGAGGAAATCAGTTCCCATAGTTGTTTGTCATCATTATCGATAATTTCAGAACCCTTCATTTTAGGGTGTGAGACCAATCGATTAAACTTTAAATCTTTCAGTAATAGTTTTAGATGTTTATTGAATTTTTGTTGTGATATTTTAGGAAACAATCGTTGTTCCAAACTCTTACCACCACTATACTTTTTGAAAATATTACCACTGATGTCGGTGACCGGTACTGAGACACTTTTATTGGTTTTTTGTTGAATCCAAGTCAATGTTTGAACATTAGAGTCGAAATCAAAATGTCTTACCTTAAAGTGTTCTATATCCGAGTATCTACAACCAACCGAAGACATGAATAGGAATACGTCTTTCACTAATTCCCAATTAGTTACCTTCAGTTCATTTCCAAAATGTTTACTTCGGGTTCCTTCTAATGATTCACATATAATGGTAATATGTGGATTTGTTTTAAAACCCTTCTTCTCTTTATAGTTCCACTTTGAAGAAGAAAACAACTTGTATATCTCTTCAGTCTTCAAATAGATTTTCTCATCTCTATCAACCTCACGTAGTTTGGTGAATTTTGGTTTTTGTTGGATATAATTCAGTTGTTGAGACCAAAAAAGAAAGTTCGAAAGATTATTGAATAGTTTATTGATATACCCATTACTCAAATTCTTTTGAGACCATAAATAATCTTGAAAGTGAGATTGAAACAGAATCGTTTTACCCGTGATGTATTCAAATGTGATTGTTCGTTTTGAATGATTCTGAAACCCAAGTAAATGATTCTTTAAAGTCAACAAAGTTTTAACGTACCCTCTTGAATTGTGTTTCTTACTCAAATAGAACTCTTCGAATGAATTCCAAAAACTTTTGTAGTTGGGGGTAACAACTTCCTTAGAAACTCGATTTTCAAAATATAGATGTTTGACGAGAGTAGGATTAGGTATTTCTCCTTGATGGTTTATCTCACCTATAATATTCTCAATTTCATCCAAAATTGAATTAACAACTTTAATTTTCGAACTGTAATTCGGGGAACTTTTAGAAATACCGTTGTTCTTAAAGTGACGAGGAAGTAGTTTTATTTCTGTTGAAATAGATGTTTCTTCAGTTTTACCATTTACTGATTTACCCCTTAACCTGATGTAAAGGGGTTTTTCTTTTCCGTTATTGGATGAATCTAATTTGAGGGAAACATTCACTACCCAAATTTATGAAATTTATAGATTTTGGGGAGTAATATGGGGAGTAAACAATATCAGTGAAGTTAATTCACTGATATTGAGTACTTTAAAAGTAATAAAGTCGGGATGACAGGACTTGAACCTGCGGCCTCTCGCCCCCCAGACGAGCACTCTACCGGACTGAGCTACATCCCGAATTTTTGAAAGGGCTGCAAATATCGAAACGGAATTGAATAAATGAAGCTACAATGCAAGCCATGTGATCAAGATTATGATAATGGCAGCTGCCAAATTCATCCAAACGCCAGCTCTCAACATCTGAGCTATGCTGATTTGGCCGCTAGAATAGACGATAGCATTGGGTGGCGTGCTGATCGGCATCATGAATGCGCAACTCGCAGCAAAAGTGACGGGAATAGTCAAAATAAGCGGATCGACTCCCGTTTGGGCGGCAATTTTAAACACCACGGGAAGTAAGACTGTCACTAGGGCCACGTTGCTCATGATCTCGGTGAGGAAGATGCTTAGCAGGGTAAGGCTAATAACAAGAACCAGCGGGTCGGCAGACAGGCTACCGCTAACCCATTGAGCAATGTCATTGATTATCCCCGCAGACTCCAACCCTGCCGCCATGGTCAATCCACCCCCAAACAGAATGATGATTCCCCAGGGTAAGCGAACAGTGCTTTCCCAATGCAATATGAACTCTCCATTTTTCAGATTCACGGGCACGAAAAACATCAGTAACCCTCCAGCCATAGCGACGACCGTATTGCTCAAGGCTTTCTGACCTATCCAATTATTGATGGGTTCCAACATAATCCAGCAAAAAACAGTGAGCCCAAAGACCATCATGACTAACTTCTCTGCTGTCGTCATTTTTCCAAGTGATTTCCAACGCTGATCAAACAACTCTTTAGCTCCTTCAATCGGTTTGTTGGTGATGGGATAGATCCATTTAGTAAGTAGCACATATCCCGCTACTAGCATGGATAATCCAATAGGAATACCAATTAGCATCCAACGTGCAAAACTAAACTCGCTTCCTATTTCCTCAAAGTAAAAACCTGCGAAGACAAGGTTGGGAGGAGTGCCAATCAACGTCATGGTTCCACCAATATTAGCCGCATAGGCGATGACTAGCATTAAGAGTAATGCGAATCGTTTATTCAAAACCTCATCTTTCAATTGATCATTGACTAGGGTAATTACAGAAACCCCAATTGGGAGCATCATTACCGCAGTAGCAGTGTTACTGATCCACATAGCAACCAAGGCCGTGGAAGCCATAAATCCAAGCAATATCCCTTTAGGACGGGTTCCTGTCAATCGAATTAGTGAATAGGCCAATCTCTTGTGAAGGTTTCGTTCTTCCATGGCCAAGGCAATCATGAATCCACCTAAAAACAAGAAAACGATCGGACTAGCATATGGTGTAAACGTCTCCTTGATGGACATGATGCCCAATGATGGAAAAAACACCATGGGAAGCATGGCTGTGGTGTATATCGGAAACACTTCCAATATCCACCAAATAATCATCCAGCTCGAAACGGCTAATACCTTTGCTTTTTCACTTTCCAATCCAAGATCGAAAAGCAAGAAAACGAAAAACATCAACGGGCCTAGAACAAGACCTATGCGTTTATGGATATCCATAAGCCGAATGTAGGCTGTTTCTTATAAAAAAAGCCTCTCCGATCATTCGAAGAGGCTTTAAAACAATTGGACTTCTATGCTTAGTGAGACGCAAGAAAGTCAGCAACACCATCGTGTGTAGCGTTCATTCCTTCCGATCCTTTCACCCAATTTGCTGGACAAACCTCACCGTTTTCTTCAAAGAATTGTAAAGCATCGATCATACGAAGCGCCTCATCCACGTTTCTACCCAGAGGAAGATCGTTCACCAATTGGTGACGTACTTTTCCTTCCTTATCGATTAGAAACAAACCACGGTAAGCGATCAATTCACCTTCCGCTTGAAGCATTCCTTCTTCATCATAGAAGAATTCGCCTGCCAAAACATCGTAATTGCTTGAGATAGTTTTGTTGGTGTCCGCTACGATAGGATATGTAACTCCCTTGATTCCTCCATGCTTCTTTTCCATTTGCAACCATCCCCAGTGGCTTTGCTCTGAATCTGTGGACACAGCTATGAGCTCTACTCCACGCTCTTTGAAGTCTGCTAAACGCGCCTGAAAAGCGTGTAATTCAGTTGGGCATACAAATGTGAAATCCTTTGGATAGAAAAACAGCACCACGTATTTGCCTTTGAATTGCTCAAGCGTAAAATCTTCAACAATCTCTATTCCATTTACCACTGCGCTCGCTGAAAAACCAGGAGCATCTTTTCCTACTAATACTGCCATTTTTGTGTTGATTTATTTAAATAATTTGAATGCGAAATTAGGACTAGTTATCTCGAAGACCAAACAACTTGCCTCCTAAAAAGTTTTGATCAATTTCTCACAAACTAAGCATCACATTTAATTTACATTCGCGTAATGGGCTCCCTCGATTTGTTTGGATTCTTACCCTTTGGGCTACTCGACTTGATCGACATTTTACTCGTGGCCTTTTTGCTTTACAAGCTCTATGAGCTGATCAAAGGGACCATCGCGATTCGCATTTTCTTTGGGGTTATCTCTATCTACCTACTCTGGATTTTAGTCACTGCGATGCAAATGCAACTGATGAGTCAAATCTTCAGGCAATTCATCAATGCGGGAGTCATTGCTCTTATCATTGTATTTCAACAAGAAATCAGAAGGTTCTTATTAGCCATCGGAAACTCAGGCTTCTTTCAAAACATTGGCGCTAAGGGCGGTCTTTGGGGCTGGCTAGGTAAAAACGCAGTGAAGAAATTCAGCCTAAATATTCATGCGCTGTCTGAAGCCTTGTTCAACTTGGCAAAAACAAAAACGGGAGTATTGATTGTCATTGAGCGTGAAGCAGATATTCAGTCGGTGGTTGATTCAGGTAAAAAAGTCAACGCAGACATCAGCGCATTAATGATCGAAAGCATCTTCTTTAAGAACAGTCCATTACATGATGGCGCATTGGTAATACGCGGAAATCGTTTGGTTGCAGCATCATGTACATTGCCACTTTCAAGTAAAACTGAGCTTCCTAGCAGTTACGGTATGCGTCACAAAGCCGCGATAGGAATGAGTGAGGAGTCTGATGCGCTTGTCATACTCGTGAGCGAAGAATCTGGTGAAATAGCGCTGAGTGTAGATGGTCAGCTGTCCATTTTCAAGGATAAACTCAAATTCAGAGAACGATTACAGCAATTGTTGACCGTTTAACTCGCGGGCTTTGCGTTCATCGCTTTGAATTTTTCCATCAATTCTTCTTCTGTCAAGGTGAGATTATCAATAGCAGATTGAGCGTCTTTAGCCAATCGGTGATTTGGGAATTTCTCGATTAATCGCTCATAAGTACTTACAGCCTCAGCATGATTATTTAGGTAGTTCTCATAAACAAACCCTTTGAATAACCAGATCTCTACGATCTTATCATATTTTGGAAAATCTTCAGTTAAGCGAGTCAGGAAATTAATGCTTGCCTCAAAGTTTCCAATGCCAATGGAAAGGTCCGCTGCCTTGAACAAATAATCGGCACTGATGGAATCTCTTGGGTTCATGGACACATAATCTCGATAACGCTTTACCAATAAATCGGCCTTGACTCGATTGGGTTGCGACTTCAAGTCCTTGGTTGCCAAAAGGTCGTTTTCCATTTCAGTTATTTCCACTTGCCTCGCTTCTGCAGATTGAGGTTCAAGTTTTGATTTATCCTCTTTCACTTCTTCTCCACAGGCCACCATCAATGGAATGGCCAACATTATCCAAGCTAATCTTTTCATCTTTTCGGAAATTTCATTTTATACTTTGCATTTGTCTTACCTCGCGATATTTCATTCAGTCTTTTTTTCAAGAATTGCTTTCTCAGCGGATTGAGCCTATCAATGAAAAGGATTCCTTCAATATGATCATACTCATGCTGAATCACTCTTGCCGCCTTTCCAGTATATGTCTCTTCTTTCAACTCAAAATTTTCATCGTAGTATTCAATGACTAAATCTCTTTGTCGATTTACATCCTCGTTAATACCCGGTATGCTGAGACAACCCTCATTGAAAGGCCATGTATCCCCCGATTCTTCCAAGATGATAGGATTAATGAACACCTTCTTTAATCCAGCTAATTGCTTCATTTCTTCAACTGGCAACGGGTCTTCATCTTCCTCTTCCCCTCTTTCGGTAAATGGAGTCGTATCGATGATAAAAAGTCGAATGCCCAGTCCAATTTGCGGAGCGGCTAAACCTACTCCGTGTGCGTTATTCATTGTTTCGAACATATCTGCAATCAACTGCTTCAAATTGGGATAGTCCTTATCAATTTCAACTCCTTCTTTTTTCAGAATTGGGTCACCATATGCTAAAATGGGTAAAATCATCCTTGTTGTGTGTTTAGATAGTCCTGCAAAATTAAGGTTGCACTTATCTTATCGATTGTTCCTTTTTCTCTTCGTTGAGATTTTGTTGATCCTGCGCTAATCATGGTTTGAGCGGCTATTTTACTGGTAAATCGTTCATCGAATCGTTTTACAATGACCCCTTGGAACTTCTTTTCCAAGGCCTCTACAAACAGTTTGATATTCGGCTCAACCAACGAGTCATCACCATTCATTCGTTTCGGCTTGCCAACCACCAGTGTATCGAATCCAGATTCTGATTTCAAATGCTCTAGTTTGCTCATTACATGTGTCGTTTCCACTGTCTCCAATCCGTTGGCAATCATACCTAAAGGATCTGAAATGGCAATCCCACAGCGTTTCATTCCAAAATCAATAGCAACGGTTCTTGGCATACGGCAAATGTACGGTTCACAAATCGCACAGCTACGCACCACAAACAGTACTTTTGTCGCGGAAAAAAATATTGGTTTTATGGCACGTTCAAGAGAGGAAATGGAAAGGATGATTAATGCGGCTTGGGATGACCGAGCCTTACTTAACAATGAGGATACCGTGCAGTGTATCAATGAAATCATCGAAGAAATTGACAATGGCCGATTAAGATGTGCTGAACCGAACGGAGTTGAATGGCAAGTGAATGATTGGGTTAAAAAGGCAGTCATTCTCTATTTTCCAATCCGAAAAATGGAACAAATTGAAGTGGGACCATTTGAGTTTCATGATAAAATGGCACTTAAAAAAGACTATGCTTCACGCGGTATTCGAGTAGTTCCCCATGCCATTGCTCGCTATGGAGCATACATTTCCAAAGGCGTGGTCATGATGCCTTCTTATGTCAATATCGGTGCTTATGTGGATGAAGGAACAATGGTCGACACATGGGCAACTGTTGGCAGCTGCGCTCAAATTGGTAAAAACGTACACCTAAGTGGTGGAGTTGGAATTGGGGGTGTTTTAGAACCTGTTCAAGCCGCTCCTGTTATCATTGAAGACAATTGCTTCATTGGATCACGATGCATCGTGGTAGAGGGTGTGAGAGTAGAACGCGAGGCAGTACTAGGTGCGAATGTGGTATTAACGATGAGCACTAAAATCATTGATGTTACGGGTCCTGAACCCATTGAGATGAAGGGCCGAGTGCCAGCAGGATCAGTGGTTATTCCTGGAACATTACCGAAAGAATTTAATGCGGGCACTTATCATGTGCCTTGTGCATTGATCATTGGAAAGCGAAAAGAAAGCACCGATAAAAAGACCTCGTTAAATGATGTATTACGCGATTTTCAGGTAGCTGTATAATCTGTTGAAGTCCTTTCTGGTCATACAAACAAGTTTTATTGGAGATGCTATCCTAGCTACCTCCATTCTAGAATCACTGCATCACTCATTCCCAGATGCTAATATCGATTTAGTAGTTAGGAATGGCAATGAATCGTTATTCAAAGCACATCCTTTCATTCGAGAAGTATTCGTTTGGGACAAATCAAGTAATAGGTATTTAAACCTTTGGAAACTGGGTTTAAAAATCCGAAAAGCCAATTATCACGCGGTTTTCAATGCACATCGCTTCGCCAGTTCTGGGTTTCTGACTTGGATATCTGGGGCGAAAATTAAATCTGGCTTTGATAAAAACCCTTTATCCTTCACCTACACTCATAATTGCGCCCATACTTTTAATGGACAACACGAATGCGAGCGTAACGCTCAATTGCTCGAACCATTCATAGCGAAGAATGGAAAGTCGAAACCAAAGTTATATCCATCAACTCTAGATTTCGAAGTAGTTCAACCTTACAAGGCTAGTGGAAATTATCGCTGCATGGCTCCTACTTCAGTATGGATCACTAAACAATGGCCGAAGGAAAAATGGATCGAACTCTGTGATCAAGTTCCAGCTGATGAGGGCATATACTTGCTAGGCGGACCAAATGATTACTCGGTTTGCGAGGAGATTTCGAAGTCGAGTCAACATCCAAACATTCAAGTGCTCGCTGGAAAAATCAACCTATTGCAATCTGCTGCATTGATGAAAGATGCCAAAATGAACTATGTAAATGACAGTGCCCCTATGCATTTGGCTTCATCAACGAACGCTCCGACTACCGTAATTTATTGCAGTACGGTTCCGAGTTTTGGATTTGGTCCTTTAAGCGATAATCATAAAGTTGTTGAAACGTCAGAGCAACTTGATTGTCGACCTTGCGGAATTCATGGATATAAGGCTTGTCCAAAGGAACATTTTAAATGTGCGCAATTATCCATTTCTAAGGTGATATAATGGAAACGAGGAATTCAATAAATGACGTTGTAAATTCTCTTAGAGAAGGAGAAATAGTAAGTCTCAATCATTCAAGCGGAAGCTGGATATGTTGTGACGCAACAAAAACAGATATTGTATCGAAAAGTGGTTTTGAGCAATTACCCGCTCCTTTGCAGACTGATTCCAATATCTTGGTTTCAGGTTTCAACATGCTGGATGGCTACACAGAATTTGTTCCAGAATCGGCTTATCAATTAATGGAAGTCAGTGAAGAATGTATTAGAATCTCCTATCCATTGGTTAAAAATTTATCAGTCTCCGCGATCTCAAGCGATGGTTCGGCAACCATCGTTCTGATCAACAATGGATTCGTCAAAAACGTGATTGATCGATTTCGCAAGCCTTTGCTTTCATTCTCAGCTAGTCCAGACACTTCAATAACCGCGAACCTTGAAATCGACATTCTTGAGCCTTTGGTATTCTCTAAAGACATAATCAAATTCAATAAAGACGAATCATTTAAAATCATTCGAGGGTAGCATGAATACCAAGGAAATTAAACTGTTCATCGATTCACAACCTGTCTTTAAAGCCGTTGCCGAAGTCGCGAATTCTATGAACGTGGAAGCATTTGCGATAGGCGGTTATGTGCGCGATCTGTTCTTAGATCGAGACAGCAAGGATTTAGACATCGTTGTTTCTGACAAAGGATTGGAGTATGCCGAACAGCTATCCAAAAAATTAGATGCCACAGAAGTGCACATGTTTAAAAACTTTGGCACTGCTCAATTGATTTTTGGTGATTTAGAAATTGAAATTGTTGGTGCGCGAAAAGAATCATATAGAGCAAATTCGCGCAATCCAGAAGTTCAGAGTGGCACATTAAAGGAAGATCGCGAACGAAGGGATTTCACGATTAACGCGCTCAGTATTAGCCTAAACAGGGCGTCCTTCGGTGAAGTGATTGATCCATTTGATGGGTTAAAAGATCTAGAAGAAGGTAGAATTATAACTCCACTCGACCCAACAACAACTTATTCTGACGATCCATTGCGCATGCTGCGCGCAATTCGATTTGCGACACAACTGAACTTTAAAATTGAAAAAGGAAGTTTAGAGGCAATTCAATCACAACGCGATCGAATTAAAATCATTTCTCAGGAACGAATAACTGATGAACTGAACAAGATCATTCTTTCACCCAAACCTAGTATAGGATTCAAGCTGTTATTCAATACCGGATTACTACAGCTGATTTTTCCAAAAATGGTTGAACTTCATGGAGTTGATACCATCAATGGACTTTCACATAAAGACAACTTCTACCATACGCTACAAGTATTAGATAATGTGGCAGATCGTAGCCCAGACTTATGGTTGAGATGGGGAGCCATACTTCATGACATTGCAAAACCAGACACCAAAAGGTTTGACAAAAAACATGGCTGGACCTTCCATGGACATGAAGATAGAGGAGCCAAGATGGTTCCTAAATTATTCAAACAATTGAAACTCCCACTTGATAATAAAATGCGTTTTGTCCAAAAAATGGTCAAACTACACCTTCGCCCTATCGCCTTGAGCGGAGATCATGTCAGTGACTCAGGAGTTCGCAGATTAGTCTTCGATGCAGGGGAAGATCTAGAAGCCTTAATGATTCTATGCGAATCTGATATTACATCTAAAAACGAGCGCAAAGTGGTTCGTTTCCTTCAGAATTTTGAGCGGGTAAGAACAAAATGTCATGAGGTAGAAGAAAAGGACAAGCTGCGAAATTGGGAGCCTCCCATCGGAGGACAAGAGATTATGGATATCTTTGAATTGCATCCTGGACGTGAAGTTGGAGTGCTAAAAACCGCCATTCGAGAGGCTATCTTAGACGGTAAAATTGATAACAACTATGATGATGCCTACGGTTATTTACTAGCACTAGCCTACGATATGGGATTTCATCCAAAAAAGACAACATAATGCAACAGGTCATTCATCTGAGAGTATTAATTGACTACGAAAAAGACGTTTTTCGAGACATCGAGATTCGAAGTGACGACACCTTCCAGACACTCCATGAAATGATCCAGCAAGCGTTTGGATTTGACAATTCGCAAATGGCTTCATTCTATGTTTCCAATGCCGAATGGGAAAAGGGACAGGAAATCACCCTTATGGAAGTGATGCAACCCGAAGAAGATGGCGAACCAATTTGGTTAATGCAAGATGTAGAACTGAGTAAAATCATTTTTGAAAAGGATCAAAAGCTTATTTATGTATTCGATTTTATGGTCATGTGGTGCTTCTATATTGATGCCATATCGGTACATGAAGTCGAGGATATTGTGATTTTACCTCGAATCACACAAGAGTTCGGAACCGCCCCAGACCAATACAGTAAAACCGGAGATATCGTTTTTGACGGTATTGAAGTAAATGAGTCTGAAGAAGAAGATGATGATGAGAACGAATTAGATGAAATCTTTCGCTCCATGGAAGGTTTTGACGAAGAAAACTACTAGGCTTTGAAGCAATTGGTAGTTATTGCTGGGCCGACTGCCTCGGGTAAAACCCAGTTGGCCATTGAACTAGCACAGTTACTTGATGCCGAAATCATAAACGCGGATTCAAGACAGTTTTACAAAGGATTAGATATTGGAACGGCCAAGCCAACAATCGAAGAACAAGCTCAGGTAAAACATCATTTTTTGGATATCAAAAAACCAAATGAACCTTATAGTGCTGGTGATTTTGAAAGTGACGTATTGGCGTTTTTGGAGGAATATTACCAAAACCATGATATCGCCATTCTCGTTGGCGGTTCCGGCTTATATCTAAAAGCTGTAATCGAAGGATTCGATGATTTGCCGAGGGATGAAAACATTCGCGAAAATTGGAACGAACAATTTACCAAGCACGGGATTCGTTGTCTCCAAGAACGGATCATTGAACTTGACCCTGTATTCGCTAAAATAGCAGAATTAGATAATCCTCAGCGATTAATTCGGGCCATAGAAGTCTGTGAAACTACGGGTGCAAAACTCAGCGATTTAAGAATCGGAAACTCAAAAAACAGAGACTTTCAATGTCAGAACTTCTATCTAAATCCTGAACGTGCCATTTTATACGAAAGAATAAATCAAAGAGTGGACACCATGTTAAATGCTGGACTTTTAGACGAGGTAAAGTCTCATGTTTCGTACAAAGGCTCAAACGCATTAAAAACGGTGGGATATTCTGAGCTATTCAGCTTTTTGGATGGGGAGTATTCATTTGAATATGCAGTGGCAAAAATTAAGCAGCATACAAGAAACTACGCAAAGCGTCAAGTTACTTGGTTTAAAAAACAAGATGGTTTTATTCCTGTTGCAGACAATGCCGTGTCGTTTATACAAAAGCATCTTAATGCCTAATTAGACGTCTAGATGAATAGCTTGCTTACTTTCGTAAAATATTGATTAAGATGAAAACTATTATTACCGTACTCTTCGTTTCCGTGTTCAGTTTTGGCTTTGCTCAAGGGTTGGTAGAAAGCTATGATGAGTCATGCAAATGCACACATATTCAGAATCACTTTGATAACGGTCAAATCAGCACTGAATACACAGAAAACGCAGCTGGCAAAAAGCACGGAGAAGAGACTGTGTACTATGCTGATGGAAACATTCAGTATAAGCGAACTTGGAAAAACGGAAGCTTAGACGGTATTGGCACTCACTACCACAGAAATGGATCTGTGTATTACGAAGAAAGTCATGATGACGGCATCAAAAATGGAGCTTGGAGTTTTCGAGATGAAGATGGTGACTTGATTCAGGTGATCAATTATTCTGGAAATGACAATGATGGAACTTACGAATACTATCATGCGGGAGTAAAATATTATACCCAAACAGTAAGCAGTGGTAAACTTATATCAGAAAACGTACTCAACCAGACGATATACGATCAGTTAAAGGCTGAAGCCGAAGCAGCAAAAGCCGCAGGTAAACAATGATCTACCGCGTGTAACGAAACGTAACCTGATCATCATACACCCCAATGGTACCCTTCATTAATTCGGTTCCTCCACCCTCAATTCTGTTGACCTCATAACTGAGTGTTTGATTACCATATACATTACAATTAAAACTGGTATCGCTATACGCTTTTATTGCGATTGAATTGGAATTACAACAAACAACACAGCCATCCGACATTGGATCCATTTTGAACAACAGGATAGCGCTTGAATTTCCATTCGAAAATTCAAAATCAATATTTGACCGTTTGTATACAACCAAATCGTATTCGTTGGCTTCTCCTGGTTGCCACCTATCTCTATTTATTGTATCCGCTGCTCCAAACCAGCGATTTTTGGCAGCACTTATTTGATATTCTACTGCATTATCAATGTCAAAGCTTATCGAATATTTCCCATTTTCATCAGAAACGGCTGAACCAACGTCAATGAAATTGTTCGAATAAACTCCCTTGGTAATTGTATTTACCCCAACCGTCACATCCACATTAGCCACAGCATCCCCTGTCTTACCGTCCGTTATTACTCCGCTAACCTCTATTGAGTCAGATCGTTTGCATGAAATAAATAGTAGAATGAATACCAAAAACCTTATCCCCCTAAAAATCGTATTCATATGTGAGGTAAAGGTATCAAGCTATTTTACAAGTAATACAAGTCCTTAAAAAATGAACATGAAAACCAACTATTTTTGGCCAATGATCAATTTATCTTCCCTTCGATTCTGTCTTTTATTCCTTTCCGTTTTATTTCTATTCAATTGTTCCGGAAACAAGGAAGGTAGTGAGTCCGAAAACGATCCAGCAGAAGATGTTCCCAACACTCCTTTTACGAGAGCTGTGAAGTATGACACCTGTCTCTTTATTGCACATGTAGTTAAGGATTATGATGTATGGAAAGCAGCTTTTGATCTCGCACAACCCATTAGAGAAAAACATGGGGTTGAAGCCCTCAACGTTTATCGAGAATTAAATGACTCAAGTTTGGCATTGGTGTACACCAACGTAACCAACCTAAATGAAGCAAAGGACTATATCACCTCTGACAACCTACAACAATCCATGCAGAATGCGGGCGTAACGGATGCTATGGATTTGTATTGGATGGTAAATCGATTGAGATATACATCGGCAATTACCGATTCCATCTTGATGTTTATGAGCTTTAAAGTAATTAACTATGACCGCTGGGAAAAAGCATTTTTACAAGACTATATAGATGAACCAACGCGAGACTTTCAAGTACGAAATGTCATGCAAGGAATCGAAGATAACGGACAAATAGCGATGATTTTTGCCGTAAACGACCACGATTATGTGGAGAAAATGGAAAAAAACAGTGCATTTCGGGCTAAGATGCTGGCTTCAGGCGTAATCAGCTATCCTATCACATACAAGCTGATTAATATGCCACTTTGATAAGTTGTTGATTGATTCTGAAATGTATTTCTGTAAAAATTGGTTGGAGTGACTAATTTTCGGAAAAATTTAAGGTATGGCTAACGATCGACTCAAACTGATTAAAGAAATGCTGGAAACCAATCCAGAGGATTCTTTTCTGAAGTACGCAGCTGCACTTGAATACGAAAAGGAAGGTGATCGAAAATCAGCAATTTCGATTATAGAAGACCTACTATCCAAAGATGCTAACTACTTAGGCGGATACTATAAACTTGGTAGACTTTACGAAGAAGAAGGCAAGGAAAAAGTAGCCATAAAGATTTATCGCCTAGGATTGGATGTAAGTAAGAAGAACTCGGACCTTAAGACAGAGGGAGAATTATCCGAAGCTTTGTTGTTACTAGGTGCTGACGATGAGGTTAGCTGGTAGTGTTTGTCTCGCTGAATAAAAATCGATTAGGACTTATTAAATTTTCTCGGACAGCGTAAATGATTAATCCTGCTGTATTGGTAATCCCGAGCTTTCCCATCATATTCTTTCGATGTGTCATAACGGTATGAAAGCTTAAGTGGATTTTCTCAGCAATCTGCTTAGTGGTTAGTCCTTGAGCAACTAGCTGCAAAATTTCCAGTTCTCTTTCAGATATTGAAACGGGCTCACAACTGTGTTTAGAAGATTCGCCTTTACTGGCATTAAGAATATCGATCACCTTGCCGCAAAAAAATTTTTCGCCTCTTGCAGTGCTTTTAACGCTATCCACAATTTCATCCAAATCGCAATCACTCATTAAATGACCCGCGATACCAGCATCTAAAAGTCGTTGTAAAGTATCTGGATCACAAGTATGAGTCATTCCCACCACTCGTATTCCGGGAATTAATCGCAATGACTGCATCACATCAGAAGCATGAAAGTCATGGGCGTCATAATTGATCAATAATACTTGAGGATTTGTCTCCATGATTTGCGATTTAAGGTCTTCGGACTTTGCGGTAACTCCCACTATCTCTACTGAATCAAGTTTATCAAAAACCGATTTCAGCCCCTCTCGAATGACAAAATTAGACTCGGCTATATGTAATCGTATCGCGCTCATGAACCGTAAATTTATTAAGAACGATTCTAAATAATGTCCGAATGATCAAATAAATATTTCTGTGCCCTCTATTGCCAGTAACGTATTCGGAAACAATTCTGAGGCTTCTCGCCTAAGCACCTCTAAATCAGGATACCTGGCTGAAAAATGTCCAATTATCAATTGTCCCACCTCAGCTTTCCGAGCAATTTCTGCCGCCTCATATGTTGTTGAATGATAAGTGGCCTTTGCCCTTTCGGTTTCAGAGCCAACAAATGTTGTTTCATGATACAAACAATCTGCATTTCGCACATGTTCTATCGTTTCTTCTCTTGCCAATGTATCTGTGCAAAATGCATATGTTCTCGGTCGTTCGGATGGATGCGTTAAAAGTTCATTTTTCACTCTATTTCCGTTTTCATCAATAAAGTCTGCCCCAGCCTTAATAGCCGGTATTTGCCTAATGGGCACCTTGTATTCCTTGCCTGCTTGAGCATCAAAGGTTAAAGGCTTCTCTTGTTGTTTGAATATAAAACCACAACACGGGATTCGATGTTTCAGTCTAAATGCAGAAACTTGAATTTTACTATCTTCAAATACACTAGGACAATCTCCTCCCTTCACCTCGTCAGTAAATTCATAGTTAATAGTGAATTGAAGTTTACCATCTCCCGCCAGGGTTTGCAGTTCGATTATTTCCTTCAGCATCTTAGGGCATACTATAGTAATTGGCGCTTGTCGGCCTAACAAATGCATGGAGTTTAATAACCCCAACAATCCAAAATAGTGATCTCCATGCAAGTGTGAAATAAAGACGACTTTGATACGCTGCATTTTCACATGATACCTGCGCATTTGAGATTGTGTGCCTTCTCCACAATCAATTAAATAATACGATTGATCCGCTTTTAAAAGTTGTGAAGTAGGATTGCGATTATTTGCTGGCAGTGCAGCACTAGAGCCTAGTATGGTTACCGAAAACGATCCCGCAGCCAAAAAGTTATTGTAAAATAAATCGGGTGGAGTCGCTGTATCCATCCATTGAAATGGAAATGAAATACATTCCTGGTTCTAAGCCGAAGTCAGTAATTGGCATCTCATTGTGACCGAGTTTACCCGTGGAATTCGTGGAATAAACCTTAGCTCCTAGCAATGAATAAACTTCTAGATTATACGGACCCGAGTTTGGTAAATCGAAAAGTAGTTTAGCTCTGTTGGATGCAGGATTTTGATTGACTATGAGCTTCTGTGATTTAATGGATGTTTCAACTACTGCTGTAGGTGTTCCATCATTGATGTAAATTGAATAATCGGTGATTTTATCAGAAACATCCGTAATGCTCGTGTTCAATGTAAACTTCACTTCAAGATCATTATCACCAACATCATTCTTGTTTTCTGGAGTACCCGCCAGCTGAATGCAAGCATATGAACCTCCGGGAAAATTGCACGATGGAGGGTTACAGAAATAATCGATTCCTTCAGGAAGACCCAAAACATCCGTAAACTCCACACTATCTATTTGAGCCGTAATTACGATAGTCGTTTCAGCGGGAATATTAAAGTGGATGAACGCCTCATATGGCAAACCAATTTCACCATCTGGCAAGT
>Ga0255765_1001913_pt1 | contig 24790 bp, 11 predicted proteins | sample 041ome_8_FD_179965 | JGI IMG/M metagenome (GOLD analysis project Ga0255765, IMG submission 179965) | Coastal salt marsh microbial communities from the Groves Creek Marsh, Skidaway Island, Georgia - 041407BS metaG (version 2) | ecosystem: Environmental > Aquatic > Marine > Intertidal zone > Salt...
TATCTATGTCTCGCAGCGCGTCATAAAAAGCATGCACACTGAGGTAAAAAGTGTGCATCACGTGCACGTTTTTGCTCGTCCCACACCACGTCGCGACCACGGTCCCCGCATCATCCGCAGTCTCCGTCGAAACCGTCGGCGTCAAACTCGAATCGTAAGAAAAGCAACTCACGGAACGAACGACGTAAACGACGACGACGACGCAAAAGAGGAGGAAGAATCGTACGAGAAATTCGTCCACAAAATAACAACCCCGCGCGTAAAGTTTGGGACTAAAATCCATCGCACGTTACACCACCACGCGTTTTCAAAACACAAATCCTACGCGTACCAATGGCAGGCATTTTGCGCGCGGTCGGAACGGTACGATTATCGCGACGTCGTGAGCGAAGAAGCGGAGACATTTTTGAGCGCGTTTCACTTTAAATTGGAAGACGGGTGCAAACGATTCGAGCGAGACGTGAAAACTGGGAAAGCGGCGAAGGATTGGGACGCGGCGAGCGCGAACCATCCGACGTTAGGGTTAGTCGCGATCGTCGCGAGTTGGAAAGCGACTGTAGAAGCGGTGTGCGGGAAGCCTTGGCTGTTTGAAGATGAGGAAGAAGAAGAGTGAATAAAGTCTCGCGTCCGAACGTTATCGTCTTCGAGCGCTTTTAGTACGTAGCGGAGTAGTACATATAGCAGAGCATTTGCATTAGGTGTAGTAAATAAAAGTCGCGCATCCTTATTAAACTCGCGGTTCATAGAAAGCAACAATTTCACCCACATCCTCGTGTGCTCACTTTTGTTGATACGTGTGTCTGGTCGCGTACGCGCTCAAAAGCGTCGTCTCCTCTCTTTCTGAATTTTAATTAGACGAAGTTTTTCGATTTCCTTCGAATTTTTTCGTGCGTTCGTCAAATACACATCCTCCCTGTTCGGTTTGCGCGCGCGCGAACGACGGACTTCTCAAACGCGACGATTGATAAAAATCCATCATTTAAAGTTTGTTGCGCGCGCGCTTCACAAAGGTCGCGCGCGGCAGAGGTACGTTTAAAAAGTTACCCCTCGCGTTTGAGAGAGAGCGGCGAGAGAGAATTGCGCGAGAGATTCCGTTTTGCATTACTTACGAGAACGTTCGAACATTCGAATTCAAATAGACACGAGAAGAAGTATTCGCGCGTCGAATACTCGTGCGGGTGCATAGATTTGAAAAAACTCGAAAGTTGCTCTTCTCTGCGCGGTGTCTCTCAGTGCGTATAACAGAACAGAATAAATCACGACATGGAGGAAAACGAGGCGAACTTAACGGAGTACGAACTCGAGCGGAAACGAAAGATCGCGCGCAACCAAGCGCTCATCGCGCAACTCGATCTGAAATCGCTCGCGAGCAAAGTCGCGCCTCCGGAAAAGCCGAAGAGAGTTATCGATGCCACGGGTAACGGCGAGAATGCGAATAAGAGAGGGCCGAAAGGCGCGCACGCGAGGAAACGGATGAAACCGCAGAGGTTTTCCAGTCGAGCGGATAAATTGAAAAAGCAGCAACGACTGACGAGTTGGAAAGGGCAACGAATCGGGAGTTTGAGAGCGCGGTTACTCGACGGGAGAGTCGGGGCGAACACGAACGTGGTGACGACTGAAGTCATCGCGCTCGGGAGGTTAGATGCGAAAGAGAAAGAAAGCGATACTGTTGCTGTGGAGGATGGAGGAGGAGAAAATGGGACTCCGCGCGCGTCGTCGACGCCGACGGCGGCGAAAAACGACGGCGGGGCGCACAAGGAGTCCATGCAAACGTCGGATTTTCTCGCGATTAAGTATAACATGTCCATGGGGAAGAGTCACCTTAAAAATGTGCCGCAGCAAAAAAAGAGAGGACGACCGCGATTAGACGAGATGGAGTGGGGAGTTGAACAGAAACCACCGGCGTACGTGATGGCGGAGAACGCTTTGATTCCTCGAAGGTATTTAGCCGAAGGCGAGTATTTTGACGAACCGTACTCCGCGTGGGTGGATGAACATCAAAAGCATCACTTGATTTGGGGAAAAGACGATGCGAGTAAATCTCAAAAGAGCGTGCAAACGGTCGAAGAAGGCGTGGATACGCCGAGTGAAGCTGCGGTTCTTATTTTGGAGGAACTGCAACGGCGCGAATTTGAAAAGTGGGAATCGGAACGCGAGGAAAATTTGAAAACAGCCATCGCTCAAAAAATCGCCGTGAGGGAAGACATGTTAACGGAAGCGTATTATCCGTACGGACGAGACGCGTTACCGTCTCGTTATAAAAACATGAAACCAATCAACTGGTATCAGCAGCAGCAGCAACAACAACAAAGGAACGCTAGTCAAATGAACACGAAGAAAATATCGGCGATTTTCGCAGACCCGACTTCCGAGGAAGCGAGAAAGATGCGATTAAGGCAAGAGCTTGAAAAGTCTGAAACGACGACCAAAATTAATCCCTCGGCGCGTGACTACAGTGGTGTTTTGCAGTGTTCGACGTGTAGTAAATCGTACAAAGACACACCAAAAATGCGCGCAGGACAATTTGAGGGCATGGATCATCTGTGCACGGCGTGCGGATTGTTTTACGCGACGTTTGGAAGAAAGCGACCGATGGAGATGAAAGAGTTTGAGGAGTTGCCAATCAATGTTCAAAAAGAAAAGCACGCCGCGTTCGTAAAGCTAGAGGAAGAGGCTCGACTGAAAGCTATAGAAAAAAGTAAGCAAGAGGCGGCAGAAAACGCGCCGCCACCAGAGTCGGCTACGGCCGCGGCGCCGGCGTCGGCCTACGAAGACGCGAAACCAAAGTTAGTGTTCACGATGAAATCCCCGTCAGCAGGAGGAGAAGGAGAAAATGCACGCACACAGCCTTTATCCAGTGATACCGGTAACATCAATAGCATTAGCACGAATGGAATCGCTGAAGGAATTCAGAAGAAAGAAGTCAAAGCTGAGTTGGGGGAGACGACGAAAGTAGCAGAAGGAGACGCCCCAAAAGTCGTCGTCGGTGGCGAAGAGCAACGCCAGCCTCAACAACAACGTATCAACGAAACTACTGACGTCAAAGATACCGCCACTGCGGTCACAGAAGCCACAAAGCCGTCGCTGAAAATAGTCATGCATCGCTCGCACGCTGCGCCTGATGGCACCAAGGAAGGTGGGGAAAAAGAAGGCGGCGGAGGAGAAGATTCAGGCGCGACTGCGGTTGAAGTTAAGCGAGAAGCAGATGGAAAAGTAGAGGAAACGAAGACGCAAGAAGTGAAGACAACTGTCGTGACGGGCAATTGGATTTCTGCCAAGTTCATTGGTTTAAATCACTGCAGAAGATTGGAATTTGCCGAGCACGTTCAAAAAGCGATTCCTAAAATGGGCGAAATGACGAAACTTCTCACGTTGGTCGGCGCTGGATTGATGACGAAAGATATGGTCGAGGAAGGAGTCCTCCCAGATAAAGACGCAATCTCTCAAATGCAACCGTGGATTGCGCAGTTGAACCCGACGAAGCTTCCAGCGCGATATTTAGTAAACGCGAAGTTTCAGATGCTACCACCGGCGTGGTCGAATCCAGATGTCGGTTCCGATGCTTTAATGTTTGCGGCGAACATTGTACACACGACGCCACTCATGATCAATCCGACAAAGTTGAGAAAGTACGAGCCGAAAGATATCGATGGTGATATGCTATTCGGATACGGTCAGTATCACGTGCAAGATTCGTTGATAGCCTTTCGCGACCGCGATGAAGAATGGCAAACTCCCGTTCCCGCTTCGAACGAAAATAATAACGAAATGGATGAAGACGTACAAGACGAGTTGGATGCTATGCGAGACTACAAGGAAACCTTAGAGCGCGAATCGCTCTACGAAGAAGAGTGCGATCGGACGTTATACATTCAAGGTGTCAACAAAGCAATTTCTTCAATTCAAAAGGTCAGATTAAAAGAGTCGCGCGATACCGAACGCATAAAAGAGCGGAATAGACGCGCGAAAGAGCAAGAAAGCGAGAAAAAACGTTTACGAATGCAGATGGCGTTGCAACCAGTCCGGTTCATGACGCCGAGAGAACGCGAGAAGTATTTGCACGAAAAGCAGCGCAAAATGGATGCAAAGAACGGGAAGATACCTTCTGATGAGTCGGGTAAACCGTTATTAAAGGTTACGATGAAGAATCCGGCGGCGAGGCCGGTGAAAGGACGCGCATACACGCCGAAGGAAATTCCTATCATTTGTGGTAAATTAACCGGGGTGCTATTGACGAATGGTCGACCGCGCGTTGATTTGAAGTGTAGAATCGATTGTTCCGGCGAGCAAGTTGGGGTTACGGAATTCGAAAGGAAAGGAGGCTCAAAGAGTAAGAAGTGGAAGAACTCGATAAAAATGAGACTTGACGATGAGATTGATGATTCAACCGGGATCACGCTTGGTCATCACCTGATTAATTCTGGGAAGGAGTTAGACAACAACGGAGAGATCATAAATAAGAAAGTTGCCGTATATCGGTCCTCCGACGATGGATTTCACATTGGAACCATCACGAAATTCCTCGAGAGCTCTGGCGAACATCGCGTCGAGTACGAGAACGGGAAGCCCGAGGAGTTGTATCTATTCTTGATGGATTTGAAATGGGAACCGGAAGTTCTCGATGAAGAAGCAAACGCAGCGGAAGAGGCAAAAGAGCAAGCAAAGTTAAAAGAGGAAGAAGACGAGAAGAAGAAGAAGGAGGAGGAGGAGGAGCAGAAGAAAAAAGAAGAGGAGAAAAAGGAGGAAGAAGAAGAAGAAGAAGAAGAAGAAGAAGAAGAGGAAGATTTTGAAAACTTGTCGGACTTGGAGCTGGTTCAGAAAATCGGAAAGCCAGCCGGTGCGCCTGGAATATCTGGAGCAAAGTATCCCATTTCGATCGGTCCGTTCGAAGTGTACACCATTGATGATATCGGCGTGAGCAAACATAATCCAATGCGCATGTCAGAGCGAAGAAAATGCCTCGAGATTCTAAAAATCGTCCGCGGCGCCGAAGGGAAGGGGAAAGGCGGCGCAAACGCTTCAAAGCGCTTCCTCACAGAAATGTTTGAGCACCTTCCCCAGAAGTCACACCTTCCAGAATATTATAAAATTATTAGGTACCCAATTGACATAGCCACGATCGAATTCTCATTGAAGTCGGGAGTGTACGCCTCGCCGTGGTGGTTCTTCGTTGCCTTGGAGCTCGCGTTTGCAAACGCGCAGAGATACAACGATCCCGCGACTCAAATGTACGCGGACGCAGCGGCGTTGAGAGAATGCATGCATCGTGCTGGAAAAGAACTTTTCGGATCAGATGTTCCGTTCCCTACAGCCGGTGGAGATATCTATGACGACGTCGAAGAACCGAGAGAGTACAGAGAGACTCGCATAGTTCCTTACGAAATCAACGACGAGGAAAATCCGTTTGCGGGAGACGATGTTGTCTATCGTGATCATCGAGAGATTATATCCGATACGTCAGGGTTATATCATCCGCCAGCACAAATTTCTCCAAAAGTCATTCGCGAAGAAATCGAGCGTGAAAAAGCTGCCATCGAAGAATACGGTTACGAAGCCGCGCATGAGCAAGAGAACGAGCAACCTGCAGGCGGTGGCGTAAGAGGTCGGACGAAAATCAGGTACGAGAACAAACCGATGGAAATTCCATCTTTGAAGATCGGTAAATACAAAAAGCGGCGCAGATCGAAGGGGGATACCAACGATGCATCTTCTGAAGAGGAAGAGTATGACTCTGCTGCTTCCGATTCTGATTTCACGGGTAGGAAGAAGAAATCGATCGGTAACGCTACTACGGCTGGAGGTAAAAAACGTGGTCGTCCTTTTGGAACGAGGAAAAACGGCACAAATGATACTACGATCGTCGCAATCAGTCTGTTAGAGAGATACTCTCAACTTGGAACAAACGATTTTATGGAAAAGATTGAAGCAAGAGGAGGTGGCTCTGGTAAAGAATGGGCGCGAGGCGGTCGAAAAACGGCGGCGTTCACTGCGTACATGCGCAACAAATCGGATATTTTCACGGAAGTCACCAGCGCCGGAGGCGGTATTTGGACTTTAGCGAAAGGAATTTCCGCGGATAAAGCGAGAGAAAAACTTGAACCGCGCCATCTACCGAGCCGTGCGGCGAGAAGACAACGTTCCTCAGGCGCCGAAGGTGACGACGATGACGACGACGATTACGACGAAGAGGAGGAAGAAGACTACGGCAGAGAAGCCAAAGTTTCGAAGAATGCCACCATCGCGCACACAAACGCAGATGGAGGAAGTGCATGGGAATGGAAGAATACCGATGGTACAATGACGCAGAAAGCAACAACCGCGTGCCATTCAGTTCTTCGGGCGATTCGCTCCGCTGTCGAACCGGAAACCAAGCGTCTTCGAAGTGAACTCTTCGAACTCCTTCCTACGCCAAAAGTCCTTCCAGAATACTACAAAGCGATTGCCAATCCCATCGATTTGCGAAGCATAACGAAATGTTTGAGAGAAAATGGTTACCCGACCATCTGGTCATTTCTTCTCGCTATCGAACTGTGCTTCTCGAACGCTCAAAGCTTCAACGAAGAAGATTCACAAATTTACGAAGACGCCGAAGAGATGCGTAAAGTCGGGAACGACGCGCTGAGACAACTCGTGCCTGGCCATCCCGTTCCGGTCAGAGATTCGTGTTACGACATGGCCAGTGCAATTGAGCCACCGTGGGAGAATGTCAAACCAAAATTGACGTTTACCATGAAGCAAAAAGACCAAGACGTCGCCAAAGCTCTCCACGCGCTCCAACCAAGTGGAAAATGCGGAAAGTGTTCCGTTTGCGCGATTAAAAAATCGCCCTCCAAAAGTAAAGGAGCCGCCGCCGCCGCCGCCGAAAAGTGCATCACGAACCGAATGCTTCAAGTCGCGCACGACACCAATTTAGACCTAGCGCTCCTCGCCGCGAAAGGCCAGAACGCCGTCGGCGTCAAGCTCGAAATCTTCTGGCCTGGAGAAGACACGTGGTACTCCGCCGTTATCAAAAGCTTCGACGAATCGACGTGCGAACACGTTTGCGAGTACGTCGACGACGACGTCGAGGAAAAGCTCGCCTTGTGGGATGATTCCAACTGGGAAGAAGGAACGAAACTTAGAATTCCATAATAGTAATACTAAAACATCAGATAATACTACCGTTAGAACACGCAAAGCGTTACTAAATAAAGAGTCTTCTTCTGTGCGTTTTCTTTCGCATTCGTTCTTGGGTTTCCTGGGTGCCCAGATTTTGGATCGATTTTTTTGAATTTCTCCTCAAACATGTCAAAAAAAAAAAGAGCGGTTCCGGTTCTTTTGAATACCTACTCTACTACACGTCACACGACTTACTCAAATAATGGGATTCAAAGAGATCTTCTCCGCGCAAAAGAAGAAGCCTCCATCGAGGGAGGATTTGGCGAGTGCGAGTGCGAGTGCTGCTGCTGCTGCGACGACCGCGACAACAACGAGCGCGAAACAGAAGAAGAAAAAGAATAGGAAGACGAAGCAAAACGAAGAAGAAGACAAAGAAGAAGAAGAAGAAGAAGAGAAACGAACGACGAGGACGACGAGGACGGGTGGTCGAGGTAAAAAAGCGCAGCCGTCGTTGCCGACGTTGGACGTGCGCGATGATATCACCTCGAGAAGAGGAGGAAAGACAGCAAGAAGTCCTACGGCGGCGAAACTGGCCGAGATGAAAAGTTCTTTGCACGCGAAAAAGTTGAAGAAGACGAACGAAGAAGAGGAGGAGATGGAAAGAGAGAAGAAGGAAGAAGAAGAAGAAGAAGAAGAAGAAGAAGAAGAAGAAGAAGAAGAAGAAGAAGAAGAAGAAGAGGTATTGTTGACGAAACTGTCGCGAAATATGCGCGAACTGAAACGCGCGTTGGACGCGGCGGATACCGTGGAAGATCAAACGGAGCTTTTCGGTAGGTTGAGAGACGTAGAGATCGCGCTGAAAGCGATCGAGGTTTCCGAGGACGTTTTGGCTGCGAGTACGACAGAGAAGGAAAGGTTGAATTCTTTGGACGACGAGGAGTGGAGTCGGAAAAAGTGCACGTATTTCTCAAAGTGCATGATTCGATGCTGGAACGTCGCGGTGGTGAGCGATGCGAAAACGACAAACGTTGGGGCCGCCGTTGTTTCTATAAACGTGCGCGAGAAAGTACTAGAATTGCTCACAGAGGCAAAGAGCGCGTGTGATGTAAACGGCACCATCATCGATGGAGACTTACTGATATCTTTGAGTGGGAAATTAGCGGAGACGTGCTACGAGTGCGCTCGGTTTTCAATGGCAGAGAAGTACTTCAAAAAGGCGTTGGAAGGGACGCGATTTGATTGTGATTTTTCCGAAGACGAGTCTCCTTCGAAAGAAGAGTTGAGAGATCACGAGGAAGATGAAGAAATTTTCTTCTGCAACTTCAAAGTCGCATCGCTACGAGGAGCGAACTTTATTCGCTTGAACGACTTATCGAAAGCGTCTTCGATGTTTGCGAAGTGTGCGAGAACGTTACTGTTCGCAAATGCGATGTCGTCGAGTAGCGAATCAGCGAAAAAGGCACGCATGGTTTCTATATTTTTCGGCGCCTTGGAGAAGTTGGCAAAAGACTTGGAGGATCTCGATATATCGAGCAACGAGGATGGGGATGGCGAACCGACAAAAAGGAAGATGATGGACGTGATTAAAGTAGCCTTGGAGAATTTGATTGAAGTCGCAGAGACGATTGATACATCAGTTTTCCCGCTCGCGACCAAGAAAAATATGCAAACTCGAGCGGCGAAAGTTTGCGTATTCTTAAACGAAGATGCTTCTAAACATCTCAACCTGGTTGAAGATGATGATAAAAAGAAAAGTAAAGATACGATAAGTACGATTGAAGACGCGCAAACGTTACTTCTCTCGGCGCAAACGTCGCTTTTGAACGATGGGAAAGTGGATTATGCAGAAAAATGCGCCCTTCGCGTACTCGGCGAAGATGGCGACGCAAAAGACGAAAGATTTGAGAAGACGAGAACGTTGCGAACGTTCGCTTCCGCTGCGTTTGTACTTGCGCTCGCGACGAAAAACGTTAACGCTGGCATAGAGCGGATTGAGAAACGTTTGAAAGCTATTCAAGCTGTGAAAGACGACGAGTGCAAGTTTGCGCTCATCGCAAGCACGTTCTGGGCAGCGTTTTCAATCACATCTTCAGCATCGTCAACGTCACTAACGAACGAAGAAAACGAATATACCGCAATCAAATACGCCGAGCGATTACTAACTCCTTCTTCGCTCATAACGCAAATATTGACGTCCAGCGATTCGAAGGAGAGCTCGCCTCTGCTCGCCCGAGCTCGCGCCTTGGCGTGGAATTACGCGGTCGATCTCGAACTTATCGCTGAAGCGGCTTATCGAGGGGAAAATGCCAAAAAATTGGCTAAACTCGCGCACGACGCATTTGACAACGTCGTAGCAATCGATAAATTATGCCGCGAAGCAGGGTTTATCTCAGAAAATAAGGAGTCGATTGAATGCCAAAGCTTTCAGAACGACGAAGCAGACGCGCTCAAAACGCGAGCATTTTGTGCTCTGAGCGCGTCGTCTCCTTCTGATGATTCGTCGCTCGCATTGGCTTCTCACGCAGTGCAAGCGCTCGAGGCGCACGAAAGCCGAGAGATGCGTTTGGTTTCAGCATCTACCGCATTACTTCGACTCAAACTTTGCAGAGCAGAGTTGCAAAATTTACGTTGCAAAGAAAAAGACGCCACTCTCCAAGAGGAGGAAAACACCATTACGCAAGGCAAATCTGCTCCTGGTAGCAATAATAAGACGATGATCGTCTCGCGCGTCAAAACTGCATTTCATACGGTTTGTCGGGTTGGAGACCCAAATGCAATCATTTTTGCAGCTTCCGAGCTCGATGCATTGGCAGATGCGGAAATTATCGCCGACGCATTAAGGTCGGCCTGGGACGCGTTGATAACTTTTTGTGAAAAGAAGAAGTTGAACGCACCGCAGCAACAACAACAAAAGACGACGATAGAAAAACAAGACGAAGATAACATAAAAAGTTTGAAAAACGAAGCGATGGTATTTCGTGCGTATCTCGCGCATGCGTGGAGAAGCTTGTCAACTACCGGAACGATGACAACTATCGATCCATCGAAATTTTTCGTAACGTTAGTCTCCGACGTGACGCGCTGGCTGGCGAGAACAGCAAAGATTCCAATGCTCCTGAAAATATTTCCCGAGAGCCTCGTCATAATCGATATTGTTTTCGATTTGGTTGATTTATGCTTACAGCGCGCCTCGAAGGAAAAATCTACATCGTCGTCGTTGTCCTCCTCCTCCTCCTCCTTGATTGATTGCGTCAGACGTCTCTCTTTCGCCGCCGCCCAACTACTCGAACGCGTCCAATCTTCACAAGAATACGACAAAGAAGCGTCTCCGGCATCCAAATTTCGCGCAAGTTGTATGAGTTTAACTTGCTTTCAGATCGCGATTGCTGCCATGCTCGACGGGATGCGCGAAGATGATGAAAAAGCGCTCTCAAAGACGGAAAAAGCGGTTGCTAAGTTTCAAGAGTGCATCGAAAAAGCGAAGGAGGAATACTCAAGTGACGTTGGACAGATGGAAACAATACGCAAATACGAAGACAATTTGATTGCGTACGAGTACGCTGTGCTGAACTTGCAGAACAAGCGAAAAGGTGCAACGTCTTTGAGTGCGGAGGAAGTAAAAGCGTTTTGCAATGGACCGGGTTCGAAAGTTTCCTCTCCGCGAGTATTACTACGATTATGCGAAGACTACCCGGATAACAAAGCAGCCGGTTCCGTAATTAACAACATCATCGTCGAACGCATATTAGAAAGTGCAAACAAGCGAGAAGCTTTTGATGGTATCACGCTAGCTGCTGCCTTTCGCAGACTCTTCGCTGCAGAAGAGCAAAACGAAAAAGCGCTACAACTATTTTCCTTACTCTCTACATTGAAGCCGCCTCAAAGTGGTACGAATACATTGGTATTCCCCACCGCTGAAGCAGAATATTTAGTTTCGTTGGCATTCAATCGAGCAACGCACATGGAAAGATTGGAAGAGCCGGAAAAGGCGTTAACGTGGGTAAAATCCATCGAGAAAGTTATTGAAAAGAAGAAAGACACGGAAGAAGAGGACGAGACCACTTTTCTCTCGAGATCCTTACGTCCGACTTTTGTTGAAATATTGGCCGAGAGGCTTCGAGATGCGGAGGCAGACTTACAAGGAGAGATTGAGGTGAGAGTGTGAACTGTTGAATACACATATTAGAGAGACACAGAGAGAGACGCAAACAACTCTTAAAATACATGCATAAACATACAATCGAAGTGAACTACGTTATTAGCCCTAAGTAACCATCGCTATCCCAACTTTAATCATTTTGGCAAGTTCTACCGCCGCATTCAAATCTAATCCGGAAACGATCAAGCCTTCGGATACCCAAACTTCCGCGTTAGTCCATCCCACTTTTCTTTGTCGAACGACATCTGGGTTTACATTCCTAAGGAAAATCGTCACACCCACAATGCTTTCATCAAATGGTAAAAACTGGACCGTGTATCGATTAACGCAGATCTGGCCGTGGCATTTTGATCCGTTGGTTTCTTTTCTATACACGTCTTCGAATACTTTTAGCTGCGGATCACTATTCGGTAAAAGGTTGAATTCGCGTGGAGGTGCTGGGATAATGGACGACTGATACGAAATCTCGCTCTTGCTCCCATCGTCACCGTTGTCTTTTATTTTCTCCCTACGCTTTCCACCTTTCGGTGCGAACTTGTCGTGAGTTCGCAACGTCGTTACGAACATGTCTCGTTCGATCGCTCTCTTTTCCATGGCATACGAAATTTCTTCGTCGCCAAACTCGGATAAATATAGAGATGTGCGATCGTCGAGCTGCATATGCACTCCCGGAGTCCCGTCTTCACTTTCGATACGTAACAGTGCGCACATTCTGTCCACTTCGCAAACCCATTCCCTTTGATGCAGGTGCTCATGCGCAATTTCAGCGCTCTCGAAACGAATACCGAAACTAAACGTGGTAAATCCAACCGTGCTTGACGTAACGAACACGCAACCTCGCATACCAAAATCTGAGCGACACGGCCAACATCCGAGCAAAGCTTGATCGCCTTCGTGTTTCGAGCTTGCATTGTAAGTCTTAATGACGCGAGCGCAAAGCGAACGCGCAAGAGATTGAGAGCCGCTCCGGACAACATCTCGCGCCCACTCGTCTTTGTCGCCTCTCTGTTTCAGGATGCGAAGTACGTCCATTGAACTCACTCGCTCTCTAGTCTCTTCTTCTTCTGGAACGAGATTTGCAACCTCCATTGTTGGCGTGTACCACAAATCCAAAATCCGGCGAGTGCGTCTTTCTGATTTCTGCACATCTCGAAGGATCCGTGCAGAACCTTCACCGCCGCTTTTCTTTTTGTATTCTGCTTTGAAAAAGTCAGAGACTTCGTCGCAAAGTTGCACGCAACGCGAATGCGTCGATTCCGTAATTTTCGTTCTAGAGGGATCGAAAAAATCGCGGTTCACATCGGAGAAATTTCCAGAATTCTCGCGCGTCAAATCAGCTTTGCTAAACGGGTCAAGTCTTGTACTCAAAACAATTCGTTCGACTGCGTCCAATATCCCAGCATGCAATGCTTTTAACAATATTTTGCCACATCCCGACGACAACGATGTGTGAGCACGGGCGATCTCTGCTTCTATCATGTTCAAGCACCGCGAGGTTGCGAATTTACGTGAATCGTCGTGTGCGTCGAAAATGGCAACCTTCAGATCTCTCGAGACGCGTTGTGAAAAGAGTTCTGCCAGAGCATGGAGCATCTCGTCACGATTCGATTTGAGCTTTTTGTATGCGCTGGATGCGACGTACTGAATTTGCGCGTTCACACTTGAGATGCTTTCCTGATCGATCTCGGCAGTGTTCTCGTGTGCTTCATCATCGTCCTTCTCTTTAGCAATCTTTTTCCAACATCGAGGATACTCTTCCATGAGATTCATAAACCCTTCAAAACACTTATTCGCGTTTGATATTCGCCCGTAAAAGGACCCATCTTCGAACACACTCGATATGCCAACCGACAAGTCTTCATCTCTGGATAATCGCTCGACTTCGCTCTTCCGCGCTCGTTTTATGAGTACTGTGGCGTACAACTTTTGCGCGTCTGAAAATTCCACCAAACTCTCTTTGATCGCGAGAGCGATTTTCTCCGCGTGGAACCTTCTCCTATACTTCGGCTGCATTGAGAAAGCCAATGCCTCATAAGTCTCTGCGCACGCACGCAAAGCGTCTTCAGAGGCTGCAGAGTGCATGTCACCGGTGGTGTGGTTCATCGGTATCGGCTTTGGAAAATCGCTGGGACTACCTATACAATGACTCGAAACGAAGCGTTTGAGCTCCTCTGCGGCACATTCCACGGACTCTTGAATGGAAGGATGTACCGCACACTCATACTTTCTGTACGCAGATTTAACAGATTCCGAATAATAACAAGGCACATCTGATGTGCTCGCGTTTAAACCATCACCTTTGCGAGAGAAGAAGGAAAAGCCGCCATTGGGAGGAATCTCTTCTTCGTACGCTTTCGCTAACAGAAAGAGTTCCGTATCGATCGACTTTATAACCTCGTCTTCATACTTTGGATTCAGTCCTTTTTCGCCACATGCATTCAGAGCACCCGCGGCTAAATTCAGCGCACGCGATAAGCTTGCTTCAAATGCAAAGAATACCGCATTCGCCTCGCTCGGAAAACGTCCGCGTAACTTTCTGGCGTCACTTTTTGAGTGTTCTATTAAGCTCACAATCAATTTCAAAGTTCCAGAGAGCGTGACGCGACCGATAGCGTCAGAAATGTTCGCATTGAAGCGGTTACGGAATAGATTTATTCCGCATTGACGTGCAATCTTCGAAAGTCTCAAGGAAAGAAAAGTATTCTTAGAAATTCCTCCCAAAGGTTCAGAAACAATCGCCAACATCTCCACGATCAACATCATTTTCTCCTCCCGCGCATTTGATTCCATATCATTCTGGACGTTCTCTATTTTGACACTTTGCGAAACGCCATCATCATCCTCTACATCTTCGTCGTAATCCATATTGTCGAATCCACACGTTTCGAGAGTTCGAACGCACATATCGCGAGTTTCCTTGGCTAGTTTTGTAAAATACACTTTTTCCAATTCGCCGTGCCTCTCCGCTACAATCGCCGCAGCGACGTTCGCCAACGCGTCCCTAAAAGCTTCTGCTATTCTAATATTGATATCTTCTACATATTCGGCTGCACCTTTCCTTTCGTTATCACTATCGTGGTACAAAAGTTTTTCCGGACGCCACTTTTCGAACAGTGCGAACGCCTCGCACACGGCTACTCCAGAACGCGGCACAACATCCTTCTTTTTACAGTGCGTGCGAGCTATATCTCGTAAAACCTCGCCAACAAACGCGCGATAGCTTTCACCGCGACCACAGAGCGCAAAAAATCGCATCGTCGCTATGCCAATTTTCGCGTACTGTAAAATGTCCAAGTCGCCATTCGCCGGTATCAGCGTGAGCAGCCCTTTTTTCGAGAATGCGATGGAATTGTTGCCGTTTTTCCTTTTCTTCTTCTTCTCGTAGGATACGAACGAGTCTACGCTCGCATCGACGGTTCCAATCGAAGTCGTCGCTAGCGTGTCACTGATTGACTCTAAGGCTAAGGTAAGATCACGAGATACACTCTTCAACGACGTATCGCCGATGGAGCCGATTGGAAGGAACACGCGACCAAGTATAGGATAGTTGCGCCTTGGAATGATGGATGCTTTCACCATATTTGTTTCTGTCAATCCAACACCACCAGAAGAATTAGGAACTCTGAAAGAAGGTGGAAATCGATCTGAATCAAATACGCTCCTCCCGAGCTCATCCCTTTCCTCTCTATCCTCAGTAGAAATCAATGCCTCGTTTGCAGATATCTCGTTACCCGCAGCAGTGACGTCAACTACCGCAATTTCGATCGAATGCATTCTATTCGCGACGAAAGACGGCGTCACTGCATTAAATATCGCTTCTTTCATTCCATCTCGCGAATCAAAGGAGGAGTGTGGATACGTCAGCGGCGTCGCTTGTGTTGAAACAAACATTAATATTTTTGCATTGCTTTCGTCATACAGCGTCATCGTCACTTTGACGAGCTTCTTTTCACTCGCGGTAGTATCCTCGGAAGTTCCAACCTTATCGCCTCTCTGCTTCGTTGTCTTCTTATCCTCCGATGCTGCCATTTCTTCTCCCTCGTTATTTGAATTCCCGTCATCATTATCGCTCGCTACGTCGTGGTCAAACTTCTGCTTCTGCTGTTGTTGTTCCTTCTTTGATTTGCGCAAGCCAGCTTTCAAAGCTGCTTTCGAAACCATCCTGGAAAGGCCTTTTAACTTTTTCGGGTTTTCACCAGCTCCATTGTTGCTCCCTATACCACCACCCCTACTACTCATACTATTTCTATTATACTCAACGCCATTAAACTTAAACTTGGAATACTCGCCCGCGTCTGCATACTTGGCGAGCACCGTCACCGCACGAACACCTAATCGCACGACTTTCCTCTCTTCCTCGCCCGCGTATTCTTTCCTCATCCACTCCACGCACCGGTTCATCGCCAATCGTGAGCACCTTTCGTGTTTCTTCCACTCGACCGTCTCCTCACCGGTCCCATTACACGCCATCCGCAATTGCTTCATCTTTCTCATAGCGCGCTCCACCTCGTTGTCGTTATCGCCGTCTTCCGTAAACGCCGTAAACGCCAACGACTCGCACGCCACATCATACGCGCGCCCTTGTATCCCACCTTCGCTCGGAAAAACTTTCTCTCCAGCTACGGACGCCAATAATGTATTCACAGAAGAACTCGAAACGCCAACCGCGGTCGAGGATTGTTCCACGCGCAGCGCCACGTTTGCGATATTTCTCCCGCGGTTATTCAGAGCAATAGGCATCGTCCTCGCCACCAATTCGTTGCTTAAAATTGAAGAAGAAGAAGAAGACGAAGACGAAGACCGCCGCCGCCGCCCGGAGATGGATTCCACCGCACCCTCTCCCATCGTCGTCGCGTTCGATGATTCTTGCAACAACCCCGGCGGTTGCACGACATCATTATTCATCTCTCGTCTCTTTTACTCCTCATCTCGTCTCCTCTTCTTAACGTTGTTGTGTTGTTCTTGCGCGCAAAGTTGTCGTCGTTCGAATTAAATCGCAAAACGCTTTTGATTCGCGTTGTGAAAGATCGAAGATGATGCACGTTTTTCCTCCTCCTGGAATCTCTCTCTCTTTAACGCGTTCGTTGTTGTTCTTCTTCTCTTCTTGTTTTCCTCTCGTCTTTTCACTCGTTTTGTGTCCAATTCGAAATGGAGAAAAAACGGAGAAAAAACAACACAAAAAGACGCACTCATAGTGAGCAGCTTGGACGACAGTCGCGCAGCGAAAGAAAGAATGTCCGACGACGAGGCAGACGAAAACGACGAGTACCTCTCCCAATTCGTGGTGGCAAAAGTCCTCGAGATTACACAAATCCCGAACAAAGACAACTTAAAAGTGATCAGAGTCGATGCAGGAGGAGGAGGAGAAGACGACGTTTTATCCATCGTGACGAACGCGAAAAACGTCTCGGAAATAGGATTGTTGATAGCGATAGCGAGAGTAGGGGCGACGTTGAAAGATGGGACGGTGATTAAAAAGCAACTGGTTGGTGGGGAAATGAGTTCTGGGATGGTTTTAGACGCGCCGCTGTTGAATTGGAAGAGCGGGAGTCACGGTTTAGCGGCTATTTTACCATCGGATGAGATGAAACCTTTATGGTGGAAAGCGGGGGACAAAGTACCGAAATCGAGACCGAGGAGCGACGGGTTAGCTGGAAACGACGACGATACTAACGGGAAGAAAGAGGAACCAGTCGTCGATACGATGTTTGCGAGAAAGTTATCAAAAGAAGAGAAGAAAGCGGCTTTGGAAGCGAAGAGAGCGGCGCGAGCGGCGAAGAAAGCCGGAGGAGACGAGTAGGTAGCGTAAATACTTTTAGCAAGCGCAGCGTCTGATCAGTCATCGACTTCTTCTTCTTCTTCTTCTTCTTCTTGCATCATAATCCATTCGGCCATGTCGACGTTTCTGTTTTCCATCGCAACAACGAGCACTTTTTTCTTATCCCACTTCAATCCGTTCGCTCGCATCCATCTCAACGTTTCGAAGTGGTTTCCTCTCGCGCACGCCGTCGCCGCCTTTGCGTCGTGCGGCCAACCCGCGTCAAGCGCAAAACCTAACGCCTCCACGTTTCCAACGCGAGCGATGCTCGCGAACGTTCTTGTTGTCATCGGTACTCCGCACCACTTCGCGTACGCGACGCCTTCTTTACTCGACGCAAACTTGCGAACGCACAGTTTCGCGTATTTCGTTTCGCCGAATTCATTTCGAACGAGCCTGCGTATTCTTTTCGAGCATCTCGAGAATACGGCCACATCTTGATCGTCCAGTTTCGTCAATATTTTCGTCGCGAAGAGGTGTGGGACGTCACCGAGTAAACGCTCCGCCAACGAGAACTCCTCCAACTCCTTTCTTCGAGAAGAAATAGGAGGTAAGAACCGGAAATATTTCTCGCGCAGCTCCTTCTCTTCTCTCTCGATTCTGTGCGCGTCCACGAGAAGATCGATTTCGTCCGGCCCGAGAAACTTCCCGTTGTTGTTCTCTTCGCTCGCGCCGGGGACGTACGTCCTGTTGTGCTTTTCCAAACGATCGATCGCGTCGATGTTTTCCATCATCTTCAGGAATATTTGACTTTTTTTTTCACATTTTTTCAATTTTGAGCGTTTTTTAGAAATTAAGAAAAAACGCCTGAAACGGCATTTTGTATCTAAAAACCAATTAAAAAATACTACTCGAGAGACGATAATGATGTCCTCCTCCTCCTCGATGCGACGTCCTCTCCGAAACAACAAGAACAACGGGGCGCTTCTTTTCCTCGCGTGTCTTTTAATTTCTCTTGCCGCGGTATCTCTCGGGGTCGTCGGTGCCGAAGATGGGGACGACCAGCAGCAGCAGCAGCAACTGTTATTGGAAGCTGTCCTGTCAACGAACCCTTTTCCTTCTTCTTCGTCCGTGAAGTCATCGATGTCATCAAACCTACCGCTCGGTTCGTCGTCGTGGGCGACGAGGAACGAGGTCGTGGGCGACGACGACGAAAGTTTTGAGTACGACGAATTAGGTTTTGATTGGTTGACAGATAACGGTGATGATGGCACGTTTGAAGAAGAAGATGAAGAAGTTCGAGGTTTCGAGAAGACGGAAGAAGGCGTCGACGGGTACGAATGGCTCGGGGAAGAAGGCGAAGAAACAGAAGAAGAAGAAGAAGAAGAAGAAGAAGAAGAAGAAGAAGAAGAATACAACGGTGAGTACGACGACGAGGACGAGTTCCATCCGACGTATTGGGAAGTCGCCGGCGTGATGGATGAAGACCAGGATTCTACCCCCATCGAATATCCTCCTCTTCCGCTGTTGCGAGGGAAAGAGGCCGACGAGCACGAAATGTGGGCGTCGTTTCCGACTTTTTTCAAGTCCACAGAAACACACGTTACGTACGTTATACCGAACGATATTCGTCCTCACATTGAGTCTGTTGTTCGGCGCGAAATTTTGAAAGTGCTGTATCTTGGTCTCACCATGTTCGTGCTCGTCGTTTTCGTGCTCGACACGTGCTGCGGAGGCGTTTTTAACGAAAGCTCTCCCAACACCGAAAGAGAGCTTGAGCGTAATTTTGACAGAGACGAGGAGGAGCGCGGACATTGGGAAAAACTTCACGATCGCTTCGAACAACCTTTATATTTTGATACAGAGTATAAAACGTTTCGAGAATTCCCGCCGCCGACGCCGCCGACGAAGAACGCGAAGCAGGCAGCGACGCAAACGTCGACCGTTTCTCGCGTCGTGTAAAAACAACGGCAACAATACAAACATCAACAACCAACTTAGACGAATCTCGCGGGCTGTACATATACGCGAACAACAGAGTTGGAATAACAAACAAATCAAACAAATCTCATCACATAATAATGATAAAAAAGCACATAGTATTACACGCATCTAAGCTTTGGCTCTTCGTTCAACAGCCTCTCCGCGATGAACATATCCTCCGGCGTCGTCACTTTGATGTTATAATAACTCCCCTCCGTAATTTGCACTCTCTTCCCCAAATGTTCGACGACCGAAACGTCGTCCGTTACCTCCAACCCGTTCTCCTTCACGTACTGAAACCCCTCCTTCAACAAATTCGGTTCTATAACCTGCGGCGTTTGCATCTCCCACAACAAACTCCTATCCAACGTCTTATCAATGCTCCCATCTTTATTCGCTTGCTTAATCGTCGCTTTACACTTCACCGCCAACACCGCCGCGCCAAACTTCGCGCCGTCCTCGAAACATCTCCTCGCGTCCTCCAAATCCGTCAACGGCCTCGCGCTATCGTGTATGGCTAACAACTTCGTCTCTTTTCTCGCTTTCGTTATCCCGTTATACACTGAATCTTGCCTTTCCGCGCCTGGTCGTGCAATCACTAAAGGTTTCGAAATCTTCTCAGAAGTAAACACGTCGTCGTACTCTTCGTTACACACGACTACGATTTCTCCGATTTCCCTCATGGTGGCGAATTTTCTCAGCGAGTACACCGCGATAGGCACATCGAGTAAAGGCAAGTATTGTTTCGGCATGTTCGCGCCCATTCGTTTCCCGACGCCGCCGGCGAGGAGGACCAAGGTGACTGAATTGTCTTCAACATTATTCGCATCGGTTGAAGAGGCGTTCGGTTTGAAGGCTTTCATCGAACCCGCGCGATATCCGAAACCGATTGGTGGTTTCCTTCCACTCGACGGGGAGACCTTGGACGGGAAAGAAGAACTGTGTTTGCACATCGCGATATTAATACTCATCGTCGTCATCGCAAAATAAAGATACCAGTCAGACTCCTCGCGATACACAAAAAAAGGTTGGTTTTGACTATATACTGAGCGTGCGTTGCGCGTAAAGAAAACAAACTCGAGACGAAACCCGGCGAACGATGATATGCAAAAAGTGGAGAAAAGTTTTTCCATTTTATCCACTTTTGCGCATCGAGAGATGTCGTTGATGTCGAGAACAACAATGACAACAACAACAACAACACCATCATCATCATCGACGATAGCAAAAAGAATGCGTTCGTGCTCTTCGTCTTCGAGCAACAAAATTTTCGATGGAGGATGTTTTGAAACTCACAGATCGCGACGACATCGTTTTCGTCAACATCATCGTCATCATCATCATCCAACAGCGGACAGAGGAGAAACGAGAAGAGGAGTGCGAACAAAAGCATCGTCGTCATCACCGTCGTCTCCGGAACCAAACCCGAACCAGATGCTGATATACGTCCCCCCGCACCCTTTGTTAAAGCACTGGCTCGCGGTGGCGAGAAACGCGGCGTCTCCGTCCGCGCTTTTTCGATCCGCCATGGCGGAGATTGGGAAAATTTTACTCTACGAACTCTCGCGAGACTGGTTGGAGACGTACGAGGCGCAAGTGCAAGGCCCGCTCGCGGTGGCGAACGTGGAAGTGGTCGACCCGACGAAACCGATATCGATCGTGCCAATATTGAGAGCCGGGTTGACTTTGGTGGAGAAAGCGCACGAGGTTTTACCGACGACGAAAACGTACCATCTCGGGTACGCGCGAGACGAGAAAACGTTAGAGGCGACGAAGTATTTGGACAAGTTACCCAAAGCCGGGTTCTCGAAGGAAGATAAGGTTTTGATTTCGGATCCGATGTTAGCGACTGGAGGGACAATAGTCAGAGCCGTTCGAGACGTTCTGGATAAAGGCGCGGACGTGAAGAACGTGCGAGTGATGTGTTGCGTCGCCGCGCCGCCGGCGCTGACAAAGTTGAGCGAAACCTTTCCCGGATTGGTCGTGTACGCCGCCATGATCGACGAGAATATCACCGAGGAAGGATTCATCCTCCCCGGGTTAGGGGATGCCGGAGACAGAGCGTTTGGAACCACTGATGATTAATTCATGCATACGAGAAGAAGAGTTGGGTTGTTGTGAGTAGTAAAACCGTTTCAATCGTCATCCGTCATCGTCGCGTCGCTTTCTTCCTCTCGTAAAGCCGCCGTCAAGTCTTCATTCTTCTTTGTCTTCTTCTTCTTTGTCTTCCGCTTTGTGTGTGACTCCTACCTCGAATACATTCAGCGAAGAGTACTACGCGATGCCTCTCAACAATCTCGGTAAAACGGACTACGTGCGTTTCACCGGCAGCAGAAACCTTCGCCACCGTTTGGTGTGCGCGACGCTGACGAGTCGCGCGGTTCGCATCGACGACATTCGCGCGCAGGGAACGTCGAACCCGGGTCTCAGAGCGTACGAGGCTTCATTGTTACGCCTTTTGGACAAGATAACGAACGGGTCAGAAATCATTATTAACGAATCCGGGACGAGTTTGAAGTACAAACCCGGGGTTATCGTCGGCGGGAAACGATTGACGCACGATTGCGGTTTGGGGAGAGGTTTGGGGTACTATGTAGAGGCGTTGTGCGCGATTGGGATTTTCGGGAAGAAACCGATGGAAATAACCTTGTATGGTTTGACCAACGACGACGAGGAGGTGAGCGTGGATACGTTTCGGACGGTGACGTTGCCGATGTTGAAGAAACGGTTCGGATGCGACGACGGGTTGAGTTTGCACGTCGCCAAGAGAGGGTGTCCGCCGGACGGCGGCGGCGAGGTGAAGTTGTCGTTTCCAATCGCGAAAGAGTTACCCGGGGGAATCGATTGGGTTACCGAAGGGTTGGTTAAACGAGTCAGAGGCGTCGCCTTTACGGCGAGGATTCCACCGCAAATGGCGAATAGATTAGTCGATGGCGCCCGAGGCGTTTTGAATAATTTTTTACCGGACGTGTATATTTTCACCGACCATCACAACGGGAAGGAAGGAGGGAACTCGCCGGCGTATGGGATATCGTTAGTCGCGGAGACGACGGAAGGGTGCGTTTTAGGGAGCGATTGTTCGAGCGCGAGCACCAGAAAGGAGCGAGAGAAGGAAGAAGACGAAGGGCGGTTGTTGTTGGATCATCGGGGCGGTACGAATACTAAAGACCACGAAGAAAACGCCGAGGAAGAAGATCAATCGCAAAAAACCCCGGAAGATTACGGTCGCGAATGCGCCGAAGCGCTCGTTTCCGAAATCCAACGCGGCGGCGTCTGCGACTCTTCCCACCAAGCTTTAGTTTTAACCTTATTAGCGTGCTCTCCAGACCAAATATGCCGCGTGCGTTTAGGCCAACTCACGCCGAGAAGTATTCAGTGCTTGCGCACCATCCGCGCGTTTTTCGGGGTCACGTTTAACATCCAGCCGGAACCGGAAAGTGGGACCGTGTTCTTGAGTTGCGTCGGTGCCGGGATGCGAAACGTTGCCAAGAGAGCCACGTAATAGTTATATATATATATATGTGAGTACTCTCGTAATAAGGATGGGGAAGCTTCTTCGGCACCAAACCCCTAATAAACTGTTAGACCGTGTTATAAAAGCGCGAAGGCGACCACACTCGCAGAAATCAGACCGAGGAGACCGTTGAGTGTAATTCCGGAGGATGCGACCCAAGAGATTTTGATTGTATCACACGAACTCGCAGGACCAGTGACGGTGTTGTTGCACAGGAATTTGTCTTGGAACGCCGTAGCTCCATCAAACATGTCAGTTTGTGCCGTCGTCGCCGCCGTCCCAGTCCACGAGGAAATGTCTTGGTTGAACGCAGAAGCGTACCAAAACATTCGTTCCATATCAGTCACTTGCGCTGTGTTCCAACTCCCGATGTCTTGGTTGAACGCAGAAGCGGAACTAAACATTTGTTCCATATCAGTCACTTTTTCTGTATTCCAACTCCCAATGTCTTGGTTGAACGCAGAAGCGGACCTAAACATAAATCCCATATCAGTCACTTTTTCTGTATTCCAACTCCCAATGTCTTGGTTGAACGCAGAAGCGGAACTAAACATAAAAGACATAGTAGTCACTTGCGCTGTGTTCCAACTCCCAATGTCTTGGTTGAACGCAGAAGCGGAACCAAACATAGCTCCCATATCAGTCACTTGCGCTGTGTTCCAATTCCCAATGTCTTGGTTGAACGCAGAAGCGGAACCAAACATAGCTCCCATATCAGTCACTTGCGCTGTGTTCCAATTCCCAATGTCTTGGTTGAACGCAGAAGCGGAACCAAACATAGCTCCCATATCAGTCACTTGCGCTGTGTTCCAATTCCCAATGTCGTGGTTGAACGCAGAAGCACCTCCAAACATAAAAGCCATATCAGTCACTTGCGCTGTGTTCCAACTCCCAATGTCTCGGTTGAACGCAGATGCACCATCAAACATAAAAGACATATCAGTCACTTTTTCTGTATTCCAACTCCAAATGTTCCGGTTGAACGCAGAAGCGTAATTAAACATACCTCTCATATTAGTCACTTGCGCTGTGTTCCAATTCCCAATGTCTCGGTTGAACGCAGAAGCGGAACTAAACATAAATCCCATATCAGTCACTTGCGCTGTGTTCCAATTCCAAATGTTTTGGTTGAACGCAGAAGCGGAACTAAACATAGCTCTCATATTAGTCACTTGCGCTGTGTTCCAATTCCCAATGTCACCGTTGAAAGTACTTTTACCGCGAAAGCCTTGAGAAGCACTTCCAGTCCATCCACTCATATCGGTTACCAAACTCACATCCCAATCAGGCATTGACCCATACTCACTAGAGGAACATAAACCATCAACTGGGTTCGTTCCTAAACACGTCTCAATAGCCGAATGAAAATTACTATCAGTTATTTGTGTGACAGCGAGTGCCTTTTCTAGCGTTCCTATCACTGCGAAAACAAGTAATAACAAACCCTTTCTGTTTATCTCTATCATTTCACCAACTAACGAAGAACAGTGAGAGCAAGGAGTTTCTTTTGCCTTTGAGCTTTTTTTGTTCGCCATCTTCTAAAAACCAAAAAAAAGAGAACGGAAACAAAAGTTAGATACCAAAAACAAAAGAAAACAACGACCTCAACACACACACCCGCGCTCCCGTAAACCCCCGCGACCCCATTAACTCCGAGAAGACGCTTCTTTCACGAACTCAACGAACTTACGCGACAAACGAACCCCCCACCCGCAACTTATACTAACGTCCGCAACTTCGGGAACTTTTCGCGACTTTTGGAAAAAAAACGACGACGACGACGACGATTAAAATCCTACTTTCTTTTCTTTACTTACGAGTGTTGCCGAAGGCGACTTTCGTTGATTAAGAGAAATAACGGAGTAGACGAAGTGTTGATACTTCTTTTTACCGCGTTAGGGCACGAGTACTTGTTTGAAAGTTCCGTCGCGCGCGTTTAAAAGTGAGGTTATTTATTCGGGAAAGATTCTAATTGTCGAAGAGACACACGACAAAAAGAAGGAGGAGGTCAACCAAAAAATGTGCGAGCGCGAGCGTTCATCGGGTTTTTTGTCAATTATCTGCTTTTTTTCGAATCCATCGAGCGAGAAACGAAACGCTTTCTCCTTCAGTTCGCGAGAAAGAAAGACCGCAGAAAACAACGACCATTTTAAGTCGCGTTACGTGAAGAAGAGGAGAAAGAATATCCAATTTGTTGCTTCTTACTTCTTAAATAACGCTTTCATAGAATACTACCACTAATAAGAATAACAAAGAACGAGCAGAACCCGAGCAGTGC
>Ga0255765_1001915_pt1 | contig 24742 bp, 16 predicted proteins | sample 041ome_8_FD_179965 | JGI IMG/M metagenome (GOLD analysis project Ga0255765, IMG submission 179965) | Coastal salt marsh microbial communities from the Groves Creek Marsh, Skidaway Island, Georgia - 041407BS metaG (version 2) | ecosystem: Environmental > Aquatic > Marine > Intertidal zone > Salt...
TTGGATTGACGGAGGTTTCGGCGAAAATGGTGGTGAGGTGGTGATCTAAGATGAATTGGGCCGTGGTATTCATGTCTTTAATTCCAAACTCCGCAGCCGTACTGATGCCTTGTAATCCGTGTACCTCAATGCCATAGGCACGACCGAAATACGAAAAGGCATCGTGTGCAGTGACGATGGCGCGCAAGGAATCTGGGACCTTACTGGAGGCACGAATCATGGCGTCATGTGCGTGGCTTAAGTCAGAAAAATAGTCCATGGCGTTATGTTCGATGGCTTGGCGGTGCTCGGGAAATTGCTCTACAAGGAAAAGGGCGAGTTCACCCACGCAGCGATCCCAGAGCTGAAGATCGAACCAAATGTGTGGGTCGTACGTATTGGGGCCTACTTCAATCAGCTCGTGAGAACGAAGCACACTGCTCATGGCATGTACGGGTTTTTGTGCGGCCAATTTTTCCAAGATGTCCACCATCTTTCCTTCCAGATGAAGGCCGTTGTGCAGTATGATGCGGGCATTGCTGAGCTTCGCCACATCGCTCTCCACAGGTTTGTAACTATGCGGGTCAATGTTGGAATGCATCAAGGCTTCCACCTTCACGGCTTCCGGTAATAGTTGACGTGCGGCATCCGCGACGATGGAGGTGGTACACAAAACGTCCACGCTTTCTTGCGGTTGGCAGGAAAGTGCAATGATACCGGTAAAGACGATTAATAGCTTTCTCATTCGTGTACGGCGTAAATATTGGCGCTCATGCTTTTGCTCAACCAAAAAGAGCCCGCCGATCCCTGCAACTGAACACTTGCATCAAAAGAGGAAATGGCTTGAACGGCATAGGCATTTCCTAATGAGATGTCCATGGCATCCAGTTGATTGAAGAATTCCGTACCCGCATCTTCAACGCGCACGACTCGGACTGTATCTCCCGGTTCGAAAGCCCCAATGGGCGTGCCTAAAACCGGCGGCATAGTTCCATTGCGCTCAGGAATGGGATCGCCGTGCGGATCGTGCTGGGGAGCGCCTAGAAAATCGGACAGTCGTTCGACCAATTCTTCACTCTGAATATGTTCTAATTGCTCTGCCAAAGGATGAACTTCATCCCAACCAAACCCGAGTTTATCGACCAAAAACGTCTCCCATAAACGGTGCTTACGCAAGATGCTCTTCGCAAGAGCAACGCCTTCTGCAGTCAACTGTACGCCTTTGTAGGGAACTACAGTAACAAGATTTTTCTGACTCAGACGTTTTACTGCTTGTGTGACCGAAGAACCTTTTGCCCCGATGCGCTGCGCCAAATCGCCATTGCTGACCGGTTGCTCACCGCCCAAATGATAGAGGGCTTTTATGTAATTTTCTTCGCTTTCAGAGTGAGTTTTCACTGAGACTATATTTTAGTTTAGGCAAAACTAAAAATTATTTTAACGCAAACTCCATAAGTACTTGTAATACCTGAATTAGTTTACCTTAGCAGTCGTGAAAAAGAACACTTATTTCATTTCAGACGTCCACTTGGGCGCGCCATCCGTCGAGGAAAGTCAGGCACGGGAACGTCGACTCGTTGCGTTCTTAAACCACATCGCTGAAGATTGTGAGCGACTCTTCATCGTTGGTGATCTGTTTGATTATTGGTTCGAATACAAGCACGTGGTGCCTCGTGGCCATACGAGACTACTGGGTCAATTGGCTCAAATGGTTGACGAAGGCATGGCACTTGAAATCTTCGTGGGCAACCATGATTTGTGGATGGCCGATTACCTCAGCGAAGAGTTGGGCGCCACCATTCATCATGGACCGTTTATATGGGAAGCGCCGGGCACGAGCACCCGCATGTACATCGCACATGGTGATGGCCTAGGCCCGGGTGACCGCAAATACAAAGCCATTAAAAAGCTGTTCACAAGCCCGCTTGCAATTTGGGCCTACAAACGCTTACATCCCAACTTTGGTGTGGGCTTTGCCGCACGCATGTCGCGGGCCTCAAGAAAGAGTCAAGGCCCGGATGACCATGCGTTTAAAGAAGAGAAAGAACGTCAACTCATCCACAGCAAATCCATTCTTGAGAAGGAGTGGTTCGACTATTTCATTTACGGCCATCGACACCATGAGATTGAGCGCGTCATTGGCACTCAAGCCGGAGAGGATGGCACCAATTTTGAAAGTAAATACATTGTCCTAGGCGACTGGATTACACTAGACACATACGCCAAATGGGACGGAAAAAGTTTAACCTTAACTAGCTATACCCCCGCATAATGAAAAAAATCATCTTGCTATTTACTTTGGCCATTGGTTTGAGCGCTGCAGCTCAAGATTACAAAGGACATTATGGGATTGGGCTTGCCCTTGGCGAGCCAAGTGGATTCAGTATAAAAAAGTTCAACAACAACAGCGAGGCCTTTCAGTATACCCTCGGATACAGCACGGTTAAAGGCGAAGAGGGCATCAATATTGGCGCCGATTTCTTGCTGCACAACTACGACTTCATCACGGCAGAAAAAGGAAGCATACCGTTCTATTACGGGGCCGGAATTCACCTGAAGAGCTACAACAACGCCGGCAACCAAATCTATGCACGCGTGCCACTAGGTGTTGCTTACGAAGTAGCCGATTTCCCCTTCGATATTTTCTTTGAGTTTGCCCCAGGAATTGCAGTCATCCCAAAACCTGAGCTGGTAACGAACTTTGCCATTGGTGGCCGATTCTATTTCGACCTGAACAAAGCGCGTCAGGTTGTGGAGGAGCGCATCTAAAGCTAAATTTTAAGCACAAAAAAACCCCCGAGCCTGCGGCTCGGGGGTTTTTTATTCTACGCGCGCTGCGCTTATTTCGCCGCTGCAAATTTCTCAGCTACCGCATCCCAATTCACTACATTCCAAAATGCTGAAATGTAATCCGGACGACGGTTTTGGTAGTTCAAGTAGTATGCATGCTCCCACACATCTAATCCCATGATTGGGTAACCGCCACAGCCAACGCCTGGCATCAAAGGATTGTCTTGATTCGCCGATGAGCAAATTTCTAAGGTGCCATTGTTTACACACAACCATGCCCAGCCCGAGCCGAATCGTGTTGCTGCGGCCTTAGCGAATTGCTCCTTCATTGCGTCTAAAGAACCAAAAGAAGCATCAATAGCAGCTGCTAGATCGCCTGTTGGAGCTCCGCCGCCATTAGGTCCCATAACTTCCCAGAACATGCAATGGTTGAAGTAACCACCACCGTTGTTGCGAACGGCAGGAACATCCGAATGCTCAGCACAAAGTGCTTCAATGCTCTTGCCTTCCATCTCTGTTCCAGCAATTGCAGCGTTCAAATTATTCGTATATCCTTGGTGGTGCTTTGAGTGGTGAATTTCCATGGTGCGCGCATCAATGTGCGGCTCCAATGCATCATATGCATAACTCAAACTTGGTAGTTCAAAAGCCATAATTATTGAGGTTAAGTTTATATTCTGGTATAAAGGTAAGGCAAAATTGAGCCAAAGGTTTTAACTTAACTTTATTCCCTTATCAAGGCTATCTATGAGCACCCCTTCAATTGCTAATCCCCTTCAAGCGACATCGGACTTTATTGTTCTCAATGCATCCGCAGGCTCTGGAAAAACCTATAGCCTTGTTCAACATGTTCTTCTCAATGCCCTTCGACCAGCGAATATGGTTGAGGCGTATCAAAAAGTTTTAGCCATAACATTTACAAATAATGCGGCGGACGAAATGAAGGCGCGGTTGTTAAAACAACTGCTCGAGTTCACGGAACTCAGCGATCCAAAAACGAGCGACTTTTTCAAACCCATCTGGGAAGCTTTAAAAATTGGACCCGAAGAACTTCAAAGACGTGCAAAAGGAACGGCACGTCATATGCTGCATAATTACAGTACCCTTCAAGTTGGGACCATTGACCAATTCACCTCCCGCTTGGTTCGCACGTTCACCAAGGATTTACAGCTGACCGACAACTTTGAAATACGTTTGGACTTAGAGGCAATGGTTGCTGAGGCATTGGATCTATTGTACAGTTCTCTCGACGAACAAATAGAACTGCGCCTTTCCCTGGTGGAGTTGATTCAAGAGCGAATGAATCGAGACAAGACTCATAACCCCGACCGTACACTGCGTAAAGAGGGGCTAAAGAGTTTCGATGAGAATACTTGGACCGAGTTGAAGAATCTACCGGAGCCAGAGCGCATGCTCGAAATATCAAGAGAACTGGACCAGGAGTTAAGCAGGATCGTAGCAGAAGGTCGTCAATGGGCCGAACGATGCGTGTCGTTCATGCGAACCAATGGCATCACCCTTGACCAATTCACCTATAAAGACCAAGTTGAAAAGCACTTTCTCACCTTCTACCACAACCTAAGAAGGAACGATCTCGCTGCAGGTGCCAATGCATTTAAATCCCGCCTCAGAGAAGGGCCAGCCGAGGTTTGGGAAGCGCTTCGGGATGAAATGAAAGTATGGCAAGACGAAAATCAACGAAAATTGTTGATGTTGAAACAGGCGACTGCAAAGCTCCAACAATTGGCCGCAACACGAAGCCTGCTCGACCAGCTCAATACGCTTCAAGAATCGCAAAACACCATGCCGCTCGGGGCGTTCAACAAACTCATTTCTGAAGAGCTTCAAAAGGAACCTTCTGGATTCATTTATGCGCGGCTTGGAGAACGCTATTGGCACTTTTATATTGACGAGTTTCAGGACACCTCCACCATGCAGTTTCACAACCTGCACCCGTTGATTGAACATACCTTAACGAAGGATGAGCGCAAAAATAGTGCGCTGATTGTAGGGGATGCGAAGCAAAGTATTTACCGCTGGCGAGGTGGGCGCGCAGAACAATTCATGTCGCTGGTAGACGGAAGTAGCAACCTGAATAAATTTGGCGGAAAAGCGGGTGCGGAAGAAATGTACAGTCGTGAAACTGTACAACTGGATCGAAACTTCAGAACCTACCCGACCATCGTTAACTTCAATAACGCGTTCTTCCCTAAAGTGGCCCAACAGCTCCAGCTGGACAGCCACAAAACGGTATACTCACAAACCGGCGTAGGCCAGAAACCGCAGGTGGGAGAAGGGGATCAGGGAGAGGTTCGCGTGGATTTCTTGTTGCTCCCGGAAGGAGAGAAACACAGCAGTGAAAAACACTCGGACCATGTATTAGAGCAAACTCAAACACGAATTGAAGAGCTTTTAACCGAGGGCAACACCTACTCGGACATCGCTATTCTCGTGCGGAGCAATGCAAATGCTAAAAAATTGGCCAATTACCTAACTCAAAAAAACATTCCGGTCCTTAGCGCAGACAGTTTGGTTGTTGGGTCCTCGTTTGAAAGCAAACTATTGATTGCATGTGCTAAAATCCATTTGAACAATAACGATAGAGCGTCCCTTTTTGACGCTGCTTTTGCGCTTACCAAACTCGGAAAGTTGCCAAATGAATTGGAGGGGTTTGTTTTCCAGAAAAATAGCGTGGATCAAGGGTTGAGTTACCTTCAAAAGGTCTTTCCCGGCGCAAAAAAACTTGGATTTGTTCAGAACAGCCTCTACCACTTCGGAACCATGGTATTCGAGACCTTTGGACTCTTGGCTTCTTCTAACGCAATGGTCGATGCCACTTTAGATCTTTTGTATCAATTTCAAAGTATGGGGGGTGCGTTGTCCGATTTACCTGGCTGGTGGGAAGTTGAAAGTAAAAAGCGAAATGTTTCCATTGCGGAGGATATCGCTGCGGTAAAAATCACCACCATCCATAAATCGAAAGGACTTGAATACGAACATGTAATCATTCCGTACGGCATTGACTCGAACAACCGTGACTCAGAACATTGGATCCCTTTTGACCTTCACCCCGAACTCAAAAGAATGCCCGTTACTAAAACCAAGGCAACAGAAAATCTTTTTCCAAAAGACCAACTACAAGCCATCGAAAACGAAGAGCATTTTGATTGGATGAACATGATTTATGTTGCTATGACAAGACCCGTACGGGGATTGCACATTTTTGTAGATGGTGAAAAACCGGATGCCTTGGGCAAAGCATTAATGGAACATCTCGGTGTAGATGGAAACGCGGGGTCTCTAAAATATGGTCGACCGGTTCTGCCCGAAACTTCAAAGGCAGAAGTAAAAGAATCGGACCATGAAAAAATTAATCGCCCAATTAACACCCGCCAAAGTAATCTCTTGCTTGCGAACACCGCTCCAAAATCATGGTATGACGGCGAAATAGATCCAAGGCAGTGGGGAACGGCACTGCACCGTATCCTTCAATATCCTGTAGATCAACAAAACAAGGCTCTAAATCGACTCTACCGGAGTGGACAATTCAGTGAAGAAGTACACCAGAGTGCAATCGATGTATTGACCAATCTCAGAGCGAATGAAAACCTTAAAGCCGTTGCTGAAAAGGGGGCCGTGGTTTTTATTGAACGAACCATCGCAAAAAAAGATGCCGTCCTACGGCCTGATTTAATCGTAAAATCTTCAGAAGGTGTACTTGTCGTTGATTACAAAACAGGTGCTGAGAAATCAAAAGATCAAGAACAAATCAGAAGTTACGTTTCTGCTCTTGGCAACGTTTTTGCAAAAATATCTGAATCAATTATTTACCTTTAAGTCATGAAACGTTTCCTAGCCCCAATCTTCGTTTTAGCAGCCGTTGTGTCCTGCACACACGATCCTATTAATCCTGATCCAAACCCTAATGGTTCGGGGTTATGCGACCCCGATACGGTTTACTTTGCTAATGAAGTTCTGCCGCTTTTTACTTCCAATTGTGCAGACGCCGGATGCCACGGCGATTCTAATCCTGCAGATGGTATTTCGTTAACGAATTACAATGACATCATGAAGGAAGTGAAAGCTGGAAATCCAAACAACAGCGAGGTATACGAAGTGCTTTTCGAAACGGGAAATGACCAAATGCCGCCTCCGCCTGCAGCACCTTTAGATAGTTTATCTAAATGGAAAATTTACACTTGGATCGCTCAAGGAGCCCTAAACAACTCTTGTAACGAATGTGATTCTAATTCCGTTACATTTAGTGCAAGTATTCTGCCAACTATTCAAGCGCAATGCCAGAGCTGCCACAATGCGGGAAATGCTTCTGGCGGTGTAAATCTCGATGGCCATGGAAATGTGGTAAATGCCGTAAACAACTCTGGACTAATGGCAGCCATCAATAGAATTAGCAAGCCTATGCCTCCTGCTGCATCGCTAAGCGATTGTGAACTGGCAAAATTTGATAAATGGATCGCCGATGGAATGCCGAACAATTAATGGGATGAAATACGTTGTCTTCCTCTTAGTGGTTTCATTGGGTACGTCAAGTTGCTATTTCGACAACTATGAAGACCTTTATGGCAACGTCAACGCCTGTGATACATCGGCGGTTACCTTCAGTCAAGACATAAAAATGCTCATTGGCCAAAACTGCGAGGGTTGCCACAATGGCGCTTCAGCAAGTGGCGGACTAAATCTAGCCGGGCACCAAAACATCTCAAATTCAGCTTTATCAGGGGCCATTATGGACCGAGTAACCCGAACCGCGGGTGATCCGCTACTGATGCCTCCTGGACAAGCACTATCAGAATGTGATCAAAGTAAACTACGCACCTGGATTAACGAAGGTGCACCTAATAATTAAGCCATGAAAAAACTCTTAACAATGGCGCTTTTAGCGCTGACCACCTCAGCCTTTTCGCAACAATACTTGACTCGTGAAGCGACTCTTTCTTTCGATGCCGGTTCTCCTTTGGAAGATATTTATGCCGTTTCTGAAAGTGCATCGGCAGTCTACGACGCTGCCACGGGAAAGCTCGGAGTACAAGTCCTGATGACCTCTTTTCAGTTCAAGCGTGCACTAATGCAAGAGCATTTCAATGAAAATTATGCGGAGAGTGAAAAATTTCCAAAGGCTCAGTTCACGGGTGTTTTCCAAGGTGGCGAAGCCATAGGTCAACTCACCATCCACGGACAAACTAAAGACATAGCCGTTCCTTGTGAAATTTTAGAAGCAGATGGCTCACTCATTCTCAACGCTGAATTTCCAGTGAACATCGAAGAATTCGGAATCGCTATACCTGGTGCAGTAGCGGATAAAATTGCGAAAGATGCAAAGGTTCAAGTTAAAGCGACTTTGAAAAAACGAGCTTAATGCAGATTAAAAAAACTCTTTTTTCCGTTGTCTTGTCGCTGCAGTTGATCACAGCTGTAGGACAAGAAGATGACCTCTTTTCCTTAATGGACATTCCAGAAACCACTGAGTTCACCTATGCTACCTTTAAGGGAACCCGTATTATCAACGCACAATCAAATGAGACGCCTGGGAGAGGAGTGCTTCAATATGTCATATCGCATCGTTTTGGTAGTTTTTCGAATGACTACCTCTACAATTTCTTAGGATTAGACATCGCCCAAATCCGAATGCAATTAGATTACGGCGTCACAGACCGTCTTAACATAGGTATTGGACGTTCATCTTTTAACAAAGTGGCGGATGGCTTTATCAAATACCGACTTCTACGTCAAACCTCGGGTGCTGAAGAGTTTCCTTTCGGTCTAACCTTATACAGTAGTACAAACTATCGCGGCGCCCGTTATACTGATGGTGTTGATCACTTTTTGAGTGACCGATTATCTTTTCACCATCAAGCTATTTTCGCTCGGAAATTTGATGAATCTTTCAGCCTGCTGGTTGCACCTAGCGCCGTTCACTGGAACTTAGTTCCTGGACCAAACGATCCAAATACAACTTTCCATTTACAGATTGGAGGTCGATATAAAATCACCAACAGACTAGCACTAACCGGGGAATATAATTACGGTTCAAACTATGAATATAGCGATGGACAGCGATTTTATGCGCCATTTGCACTAGGCGTAGATTTGGAAACAGGAGGACATGTCTTTCAGTTCCATATTTCAAACACGAATGCAATGAGCGATCCGCTTTGGGTAGCGACGAACCCCTATAACCCCCTTGACGGGTCACTTTTCTTAGGATTCAATATTTCTCGTGTTTTTACGGTTTGGGACTAACAAAAAAGCCCCGTCCGAAGACGGGGCTAACCAAACCAATAAACCTAAGCTACTCTTAAGTGGGAACAAGTTAAATAAACTTAATCCTAAAGTGGTGATAACTATCTGAAGTTTTTTTCAAAAAAACACGATTGTCTCAAACGAAACGTCGTTTAGTGCATTCGTAATAGTTGATTATCAATACCATAAATGACGTTGTGTCGACGAGATAAGTAATTGATTAACTCGCAACCGTATCTTTCTAAAATTAGAGGTCGCAAACGAAACATCTGAACATTTTGTTTAACTCAGGTCACTAGAACGTTGAACAATTTACTCGCGTTGCCAAATCACAAACAATTGTTTATCAGTGTTTTAAACTAATTTTTGAGGTGTAAAAAAAAGTTTTAATTCGATTAAGTGTCAATTGTACACTAATTAAAAAGAATTCATATACTTGTAAGATAATCGTTAACACAATTTATTATGAATCAAAATCTACGTCGTGTTCTCTCCTCTGCGACCCTTTGGTGCTCAGTGTTGTTGCTTGGTTCTCAAGTAGCTTATGCACAGAACGAAGGTTCTACAGATGAAGACGCAATGTCTCAAGCAGATATGATGTTTGAGCAATTGGAAGAAGTTGTAGTCATTGGTTATGGTTCACAGAAAAAGAAAGACCTAACAGGTTCTTCTGCCTCTGTTAGCTCCGAAGACTTCAACGGTGGTGTCGTTACCTCTCCTGAAATGTTGATCCAGGGTAAAGCCGCGGGTATTACAATTACTCCTACAAACGGTGAACCTGGTGGTGGTGTAAGTGTTCGTGTTCGTGGAGGTACATCTATCTCTTCTAGCAACGAGCCTCTTTACATTATTGATGGTATGCCTATTCAGAGTGGAAGCACGCTTCCAGGTGGTGAAGGTGAGACTTCAGGTTCTCAGCGTAACCCACTTTCTCGTTTGAACCCGAACGACATCGAGTCGATCACTGTATTGAAAGATGCTTCTGCAACTGCAATTTATGGTGCACGTGGTGCAAACGGTGTTGTATTGATTACAACTAAGAAAGGTGCTGCTGGCCGCATGTCAGTTGATTACAGCTACCAAGTAAGTGCTTCGACACTTCCAAAAAAATTGGATTTGTTGAACGCTTCAGAATACAAGGCTGCTGTTGCACGCTTTGGTTTGGGTAACGTTTTGGGTAATGCTGATACTGATTGGCAAGACGAAATGTTCCAAACTGGTATGGCTACTCAGCACAACTTGAGCTTGAACGGTGGTACTGAAGCTGGTTCTTACCGTTTGTCTATGGGTTACTTAGACCAAGACGGTATTGTAATCAACTCAGGTACTGAGCGTTTCACAAGCCGCTTGAGCATGAACCAAAAAACGTTAAACGACAAATTGACTTTGTCAGCTAACGTAAACGTTTCTCAGCAGGACGATAACTTGACTCCTTACCAGCAAGTTGGTGGATACACTGGTGGTATCTTCACTAACATGTTGAAAATGAACCCTACGCTTCCAGTTAAGGACGCAAACGGTAACTACACATTCGTTTCTAACGCAATCCGCAACCCGGTTGAAGCGGCAATGGAAATTGACGATGTTGCTCGTACAGTAGGTGTAACTATGAACGGTACTGCACGTTTGGACCTCGGCGATGTTGTTGAAGGTTTGAGTGCTACTGCAAACGCTGGTTACGATCAATACGGAACTATCCGTAAAACTTACTTGCCAAAATCTACTCCTTACGGTGTAGCTGATAACGGTATTGCTGCTCAGAAATACGGTCAAGTATCTTCTAAAGTATTAGAGACTTACTTGAACTACGATAACGAAGTAGCAGGTAACATGATGAACCTTACTGCTGGTTACTCATGGCAAGAAAACAACTACGAAGGCTTTGGTGCACGCGCTAAGCAGTTCGTAACTGATAACTACAGCTTCAACAACCTCGATGGTGGTGGTTTGGCTGAACTAGGTGATAAGTACTCTTACCGCGGTCAGTCTCGCTTGATCTCTTTCTTCGGTCGTGCGAACTATGACATCGCTGGAAAGTACTTGGTGACTGCTACAGTACGTCAGGATGGTTCTTCTAAGTTTGGTGCTGATAACAAGTGGGGGGTATTCCCATCTGCTGCTGTTGCATGGCGTTTGAGCGAAGAAGCTTTCGTTCCTGAAATGTTCACTGACTTAAAGCTACGTGCTGGTTGGGGTGTTGTAGGTAACGAAGCTATTGGTGAGTACCAAAGTATCGCTCGTATCGGTACAGGTTCTGCTGCTGTTATCGGCGGTTCTTCAACTTCTGGTACTGGTTACTTGAACCCTGCTAACTCAGGTCTACGTTGGGAAAGTACTGCTTCAACTAACATTGGTTTGGATTGGGAATTGGACGGTGGTAAGTTCTACGGATCTTTCGACGTGTTCCAGAAAAACACTTCTGACCTATTGTTGACTGTACCTGCTCCTGCTCCATCTGTTGCTCCAACATTGTTGGCAAACGTAGGTGCTACTTCTAATAACGGTTTTGACTTGATGTTGAACTACAGCTTGGTAAGCACTTCTGACTTCGGTTGGGACATTGGTGTAAACCTATCTCGTTCACGTTTGATGGTTGAGGACCTAGGTACTAACGAGCAGATCTTAACTGGTCCTATCGGTGGTGCTGGTCAATCAGGTGCATACTCTCAGAAACTTGTTGTTGGTCAAGCTTACGGTACATTCTACGGTTTGGTATACAACAGTGCAGACGGCTCTTACAGCAGCGAAGCAGATATCATCGGTATCGCTCAGCCTGATTTCACTTACGGTATCTTGAACACATTCCACTTCGGTAAAATCAACGCTAGCTTGTTCTTGCGTGGTCAGCAAGGTGGTGATGTATTCAACAACACTGCAATGGAGTACACTACTCTTGATAACTTGAACACCAACATTAACTTGATGAAGCCAGCTCTTGACTTCGACGATGCAATGTTGACTTCAACACCAACTTATTCTTCTCAGTGGATCGAAGACGCATCATTCTTGCGTATCGATAACTTGAACATCTCTTACGATTTAGACGTTCAAGGAGTAGATTGGTTGAACTCAGCTGTAGTAGGTCTAAGCGGACAGAACTTGTTCTTGTTCACTGGCTACTCAGGTTACGACCCAGAAGTAAATACCGATGCAGCTGCAAACGGTGCACCTTCTTTGGGTGTTGACTACATGAACTACCCACGTGCTCGCACAATTGCGGTGAACGTGAAATTCAACTTGAAATAATTTAAACAGATCAAACAATGAAGAGATTTTCGAAAATCGCATTGATTGCAGCCGCCGCCGTATCAACGCTTACGTTCCAGAGCTGTACTGATCTTGAAGAAACTATCTACGAGGACATCACCTCTGATAACTTCTTCTCAAGCGAAGGCGATTACTATTCTGTACTCGTAAACGCTTACGGTAACCTTCGTCCATTCTTGTGGAACTACTTCAATATTTCACAAGTAACTTCTGACGAAACTATTGTTCCTACCCGTGGTGGTGACTGGGGTGATGGTGGTGTATGGCGCGAATTGCACCAGCACAACTGGACACCTACAAACGGTCACGTAGTAGGTATGTGGAATGATATCAACAAAGGTTTGGCTCAGACCAACCAATTCATCTATGATTTGCAAGCTGCTGATCAATCGCTGTTCAGCCAATACAACTATGCAGAAATCATGGCAGAAGCGCGTACACTACGTGCGTACTACTACTTCATGTTGATGGATTTCTGGGGCGATTGTGTAATCTTAGATGCGGCATCTATTGATCCATCTAACTTACCTTCTCGTTCGCCTCGTGCAGATGTATTTGCGTACATCGAAAGCGAATTGAACGCTGCTATTCCAAATTTGGCTGCATCTCATACTTCTGATCAATACGGTCGTTTGACTAAGTGGTCAGCATACGGTATCCTTACTCGTATGTACATGAATGCAGAAGAATTTACAGGAACTGCACGTTGGGCTGATGCAGAAGCAGCTGCAGACGCTATCATCAACAGTGGTAACTTCTCTCTAGAGGCAGACTTCCATGACAACTTCGTGGTAGAAAACCAAGGTTCTTCAGAGACTGTATTCGCTATTCCTAACATCCAAGCAGGTGGTATGGGCTGGACGCTAAACATGCGTACACTTCACTACAACCAAATTCCTGCATCTCCTTGGAACGGGTTCTGTACACTAGCTGATTTCTACAACACCTTTGATACTGCGAACGATGTTCGTTCAGAAATCTTCTTGGTGGGTCAGCAATACGACTTCGTAACGGGTGATCCTTTGACCGACCGTCAAGGAAATCCTCTCGACTTTACAGCAGACCTACCTGGCATCACAGGTGCTTCTGAAACAAACGGTATCCGCGTGTTGAAGTGGGAGGTTGATCAGGCTAATGCTGGTGGTGAAGCTGGTAATGACTACGCTGTAATTCGCTACGCTGATATCTTGTTGCACAAAGCTGAGGCTTCGTTGCGTCAAGGTGATGATGCTACTGCGCTATCCATTGTTAACGATATCCGCGCACGTGCTGGAGCAACTGCCTTGACTGCAATTACTCTGGACAACATCCTTGATGAGCGTGGATTTGAATTGGCTTGGGAAGCTGTTCGCCGTTTGGATTTGATTCGTTTCGGCAAGTTTACTGATGCTTGGGAATTGAAAGATGCCCAGCAAGATCACGTGAAGCTACTTCCTATTCCAACTGAGGCTTTGGGTGCAAATCCAAACCTTACTCAGAACCCAGGTTACTAATAGATAACCTGTCACTCTGAAACTATGTTTTGCAGGAAAGCCCGCACGTTGTGCGGGCTTTCTTCATTATATTGAACACTCGTTCTACTCCGCAATGCCATGAGAAAAATCGCACTTTTTGCGTTGCTCGGTTTAACCGCAGCGCAGTGTACTTACGACCCAAAAATTGAATCGTTGTTCACTCAAATGGAGCCCACCAAAATTGGAATCGGCTTTCAAAATGACCTGAGTTACGATAAAGACTTCAATGTATTCAATTACCGCAATTTTTATAATGGCGGTGGCGTTGCCGTTGGGGACATTAATAATGATGGTTACGTGGATTTGTATTTTACTGCTAACCAAACTTCCAACAAACTTTACCTCAACAACGGTGATTGGACGTTCACAGACATCACAGATGCCTCTGGAACTAATGGACAACAAGCTTGGTCTACGGGTGCTGCAATGGCCGATGTGAATGGTGATGGTTGGTTGGACATATATGTGGCCAATTCTGGGGATATAAAAGGGGATAGCCGTGCCAACGAGCTCTTCTTGAACAATGGAGATAACACGTTTACAGAAGCAGCTGAAGCTTGGGGTGTAGCGGACCAAGGGTTGAGTACTCACGGGGTATTCTTTGATTACGACCGCGATGGCGATTTGGATTTGTATGTATTGAACAACAGCTATCGAGCGATCGGCAGCTTTAACCTGCAAAAAAGCTCGAGAGAAATCAGAGATCCTGAAGGTGGGGATAAGCTTTACAGAAACGAGGGAGATCACTTTACAGATGTAAGTGAGGCCGCCGGTATTATGGGTAGCGAAATAGGCTTTGGCCTTGGAACAACCGTTGGGGATGTGAATGGCGACGGATGGCTCGACATTTATATATCCAACGACTTTTTTGAAAAAGACTACCTGTACATTAATCAAGGAAATGGAACATTCAGCGAAGAATTGGAGCAGCATATGCGGCACACTTCCTTTGCTTCCATGGGTGCAGATATGGCCGACATCAACAACGATGGAGCACCGGATCTATTTGTAACTGATATGCTTCCTCAAGGGGTGCGCAGGTTAAACCAAACAACGACGTTTGAGAATTGGGACGTCTACCAAGGCAAATTGGATTGGGGCTATTACCACCAATTCAACCGAAACATGTTGCACTTGAATACCGAAGATGGTGATTTCATTGAAATAGGCCAGCTTTCGGGCGTTGAGGCGACCGATTGGTCTTGGGGTGCGCTAATCGCGGATCTCGATAACGATGGATGGCGCGATTTATACATCTCAAATGGCATTGCACATGATCTAACGGATCAAGATTACATCAACTACATCAGCAACGAGGAGGTGATGCGAAGCATTGTAACCGAAGAGGGCGTGAACTATAAGGAACTTATCGACCTGATGCCGACCACGCGCATACCTAACTACGCATACAAAAACGTCGCAGGCGGCTACAAGTTTGTGGACCAAGCCAAAGAATGGGGCCTCAGCGTTCCCAGCCATAGCAATGGTTCTGTATATGCAGACCTCGATAACGATGGCGATTTGGATTTGGTCGTGAACAACGTCAACCAAGCGCCTTTTATTTGGCGTAATAATGCAGAAACGATTCACCCAGAAAACCACAGTATTCAAATCGAACTTCGCGAAGGCGGGAAAATGAGTATTGGCGCCAAGGTGTATGCGTACGCTGAAGGCAACCGTTTCTATGCGGAAAATGTGCCTATGAAAGGTTTTCAGAGTTCTGTGGATCCCCGAATTCATATTGGACTGGGGGCTCACGCAACGCTAGATAGTCTCATCGTTGTTTGGGGCAATGAAGACCGTACGGTTCGCACTAATGTTCCCGCTGACCAATTATATACGATCGCTCGAGATGAATTGGCCGCTGGCATGGGCTTAAAGAAGGATCACAAAGCGGGTTATTTAACCATGAATTCAACTTATGGTGGTCGCACGGAGACTCCTTTCAGCCAATTCAACGAGGAACGATTAATCCCTCAAATGACCACAACCGAAGGCGCGCGTTTAGCTATGGCCGACGTGAACGGCGATGGGTATATGGACTTCTTTCAATGTGGATCGACAGACCAACCGGGCCAGCTGTTTTTCGGCAGCGATTGGTACGGCTTTGAAGAAAGCATCAGAACGCCATTCATCCAACACGCTGCATGCGAGGATACCGATGCCCAATTCTTTGATTATGATGGGGATGGGGATCTCGATTTGTACGTTGCCAGCGGGGCAATGGAAGCGGAAAATGGAAGCGACGCCTTAGTAGATCGCATCTATAAAAACGACGGAAGGGGGCACTTTACTTATGATGCCAACGCACTTCCCGCTTTGCCACTTAGAACTTCTTCTATTGCCATTGCTGATTTTGATGGTGATGGACTCGAGGATGTATTCGTTGCTGTTCGTGGAGTTAAAGGACGATATGGAATGCCCGGAAATTCCCTTTTTTACAAAAACTACGGGAATGGCGTGCTAAGAAATGAGCGCCTTACTTCACGTGGGTTCGAACGCATCGGAATGATGACAGATTGCGAAGCCGGAGATATTGACGGGGATGGCGATCCTGATTTAGTTGCTGTAGGCGACTGGCAAGGCATTCGCATTTGGATAAATGATGGTGGCCGATTCGCTGAGCGCACCCTCGAAGCCGGATTTAATTACAGCCAAGGGCTTTGGAACACAGTGCGCTTAGAAGACCTAGATGGTGATGGTGCGCTAGACATCGTCGCGGGAAACTTGGGTGAAAATTGTAGGCTTGAAGCCACACCGGACAAGCCTATGGTCCTCTTTGTAAACGACTTTGATGCAAACAGTTATTCAGATCCTATCCTATGTTCTTATTGGGGAGATACGCTGTTCCCTCGAGTATTGCGTCACAACCTAATAAGCCAATTGCCCTATCTGAAAAAGGAAAACCTAAAATATGCAGACTATGCAGGCAAGAGTGTCTTTGAGGTGTTCGACACAACGCAGCTTGAACGATCTGCCTTATTACAGGTACAAACCTTGCGAACGACTTGTTTCTACAACAACGGAAACGGTGTTTTTACGCATGCACCACTGCCTATTCAAGCTCAGATTGCCCCCGTTTATGGCATAGATGTCTTGGATGTAAACGGAGATGGCTTAAAGGACCTAGTGCTCGGTGGTAACCTGCACGAAGTGCAGCCAGAGTGGGGCCGTTACGACGGTTCTCGCGGATCGGTGCTGATCAATGAAGGGAATCGAACATGGCGTCCCCTCACCCCATCACAAAGCGGGCTCAACATCGACGGCCAAGTACGTGACATCGTTCACTACAAAAGAGACGGTGAGACCTTTATCCTCTTCAGTAAGGTGGACGGACCTTTAGAGGAATACAAGCTTTCTAACTAATGAAGCGCTGGCTCTTACTCATAGCGTTAGCAGGAGTCGCGTGTACCGCACCTGAAGAACCCACGCTATTTAAAGAACGTGCGGCCGCTTCCGGTATAACCTTCCGCAACGACCTGCCTGAGAACGAGGAGCAAAACATCGTGGACTACCTCTACTTCTACAACGGTGCTGGTGTGGCTGTGGCAGATTTTGACCAAGACGGACTGGAGGACATTTACTTTGTTCGCAACCAAGGTCCCAATGAGCTTTATTGGAATAAGGGCGATTGGCAGTTTGAAGAAGGCGCAGCAGCCGCAGGCGTTCAGGGTGAGTCCGATTTCCAGACCGGCGTGTCCATTACCGACATCAACGCAGATGGGTTTCCCGACCTCAGCATCAGCGCGGTCGAATACTTGCACTGGAAGGGCAAAAATGAATTTTACCTAAACAACGGCGACGGAACCTTCGCGCAAATTCGTCTGGTCGACGGCATGGACATCGTGGGATATGGTCAACAAACCCTATTTTTTGATGCGGACAACGACGGAGACCAGGACCTCTATGTGTTGCGCCATAGCGTACACCCATCTGGAGCTTTTAACAATGCTTCGCAGCGCGGAGTCCGCGACCCAAAAGCGGGTGATCTGTTCTTCCTAAACACCGGCGATGCAGAACATCCTGATTTTGAAGACCGCTCCGAAGAATGGGGCATATTAGGCTCGCAAATAGGCTATGGATTGAGCATCGTGGCTGAAGATTTCAATGCTGACGGCTACCTCGATCTGTTCATAGGAAACGATTTTCATGAAAACGACTACCTGTATTTGAACGAAGGTGGGAAGCGATTTGAATTGGCCACCGATCAAAGTTTTAGGGCCAACAGTAAATTTACGATGGGGGCGGATGCCGCGGATTTAGACGGCAATGGATTGCCTGACCTGTTCACGTTGGACATGAAACCTTGGGATGAAGTGGAGCGCAAAAACGCTTTGGGTGCTGAGCCTTTTCATATCCATAAATACAAGCGTGGCCAGGGTTATGTGGAGCAATTCCCGAAAAATAGCATGCACCTAAACGCAGGGACCTTGCCTAAAAAAACTGCCGACGTACCCGTTTTTGAAGATGTGGCTGCGTACCACGGTGTGGAAAGCACAGATTGGAGCTGGGGCGTGTTGCTTGAGGATTTTGACGGCAATGGCACTAAGGACATCTACATCACCAATGGCATCAAACGACGCCCTAATGATTTAGACTACATCCAGTTCCTTAGCAGCGGTGGTGGTGGCGCGGCGCTTGACGAGCAGATCTACAGTAAAATGCCTCCGGGCGAGGTGGAGAATAGGGCCTTTATGAATTTACCGGCGTATATCGAAGATCGTGCCTTCGTTGAAACGACAAAACATTGGGGATTAGATTACAAAGGAACCAGCAATGGAAGTGCCTACGGGGACTTTAACAATGACGGGAAATGGGATTTGGTCGTGAATAATTTGGACGGACCTGCCCTACTCTATGAAAACGTATTGGGCGGCCCTTCAACCATGGTAGACTTCGGGGGATACAATGTGTCGTACAAAAAGCGCAGTGGCGCCTTGCCGCATTGGAACATAGGAACGCGCGGTTGGCTCAGCCATAGCTCAGGTCGTCGCATGGCCGATGATTTCGGTGGTTCGCTGCTTGTCCAATGGCCTACGGGGGTGCAAGAAGCCTTTGTCTTAATGCCCGGTGAATTAAACTACTTACGTCCAGGTGAGGGTACAGCTATGGGTGTGAAGGATTCGCCTATTCCAGCGAAATACCGCGTTGCTCTTCCAGATACGTTGCCTTTCGAACATGAGGAAGATGCCTACACCTCCTTCGTTCAAACGCCACTGTTGCTCGAAGGCGTGGACGAAATGGGTCCCGCCGGAGCGGTGTGGGGAAACCAAGTATACATCGGGGCGAGTTTTAGAAAAATCCCTTTCTGGGCCATTGAAACCAACGGACAATGGGATACTGTTCAAATTGCCGGTGATTTAGAATACGAGGATACCGATGCCGAATTGATTACACTTGGCAACGGGGATCAGGCGTTGATTGTAGTGAGCGGAAGCAGCCAATTGCCCAACAGCAACGAACGCCAGCAAGACCGTCTCTACTCTGCTCCGGGAACCAAGAATACGGGCGTGGTCATCGAAGGCCCCGGAACAAACGCCTCCTCTGTGGCCGTGCTGGATATAGATGGTGACGGTATTGAAGACGCCTTTGTTGGTGAGCGCAGCGTCTGGAACGACTACGGTGCGGCACCAGAACATGCCGTGTATTTTGGAACGGCTGAAGGGACGGTGGAATGGCGTGCTCAAAATTGGACCAGCGGCCTTGGAATGATTACCGATGCCATCGCCGCTGATTTGAATGGCGATGGAAGAAAGGAATTGGTCGTAGCAACCGATTGGGGCACCGTACAACAAATAGATTTCTCCTCGGAGAAGCCGGTGATTAGCATACTCACTGAAAACAATCTTTGGCGCCACCTCGATGCGGCAGATATCGATGGCGATGGAGATTTAGACTTGCTCGCCGGAGCGGTGGGCAATAACCATGGCATACATCTGAATCCTTCCGAGCCTCTAGAACTTTGGATCAAGGATTTGGACAATAATGGCGACCGCGACTTTCTCTACAGCTATGTAAACCAAGGCAAACGATACCCGCTTTTTGGACGAGACGAGCTCATCAAGGAGAGTGTGCAGTACCGCAAATTCTATTTAAAAAACCGTGATTTCTCCGGAAAGGCTTTTGATAAACTCTTTGAGAAGGAACTTGAAGACGCACAACATTTTAGCGTTGGAATGACCCAGAGCGAGCTTTTGATCAACAACAATGGCGAGTTTAGGCCATACAGTTTGCCGGCTCGCGCGAATTGGGCACCGCTCACCGCGAGTTGGTTTGATGGAGAGACCTGGTGGATTGGCGGAGGTTCGGACGCCTTCCATACGAGTATTGGAACGGTGGAAAATATGTGTGGAATGGGCTTTGTTATGGGAGAAATTACCCCGGAGTCTAAGCCCTCGAAATACCTGCTACGTGGCAGTGTACGCAAATTTCTGCCTTACAAAAATGGTACACTAGCGCTGATGAACGACGGACCGGTCTTGTTCCTCAAATAGTGGCCACATACGCTTCGGTTTTGTAACTTACCGCCCTATGCACAACACACTTCTGAAATCTTTTGCCGTCTTAGGACTAGGGGTGCTTTTTCAGCAATGTACCCTGGATCCAGAATGCACTTGGGAAGACCTCTATCCGGAATACGAATCTTATTCGCATTACAATGATGTAGAAGGCACCAATCTCGTATTGATGGGACCTGAATTTGATCCAAGTATCGATGTGTTTACGGGTTATGTGATTCGTACAGATTCGGCCTACGACGATTTAATCGAGTTCTCACAAGACGAGGGCTGTCCAGATTGCAACTATCCTACTATAGATTTCTCGGAGTGGACCTTGGTGGGTTACCCCATGGAAATATCTTGCTTAGCGACCAATTATCTTAAGATGAGTTCTACCCCCGAGGGATGGCGCTTTGCGGTAAAAACCGTAGATGAGACCAAGTGCAACAGCTTGTTGTGCAACAATTTTAGTTTTAATTGGATTTTACTTCCGAAATCGGCCGATACAACAACCATCAACTTTGAAGCCGGCATCGCACGTTACTTCTGCGATTGCTAATACCTCGCCATGAAAACATTCGCCAAAACATTTTTCCTTCTCGCTGCGGCCTTGCTCTTCGAGCAGTGTGGTCCAAAAGAACCTTATACCGATCATTCACGCGACCTACAAGATGAATTCCAAGCCATCACGGAGATTTTAGTACACGACATCTTCTCCCCACCAGTAGCTTCACGTGTCTATGCCTACACCGCAACCGCAGCCTATGAAGTCGTGGCACAGAGTCATTCGGACTACCGCTCTTTAACGGGACAGTTCCATGACTTTCCTGCCATGCCTGGGGCACCAACTGGAGATAACTATATCCCTGAGATCGCTGCCTTACATGCTGCCGGTATTGTAGGCAAAGCATTGGTTTTTTCGGAAGATCGAATGGACGCTCATATGGAGGCGTTGATGACAAAATTGGCCAAACACCATGGTAAAGAGGCCGTTGAAATCTCTCAAGAATATGGCGCAACCGTTGCTGCTGCCGTTCTGCAATGGGCCAAGGGCGATAACTACAACCAAAGCCGCACGTTCACAAAGTATACGATCAATGACGACCCGATGCGCTGGAAGCCGACGCCACCCGACTATATGGATGGCATTGAGCCGCATTGGCGCAACATTCGTACGCTAGTAATGGACAGCGCGCAGATGTTCAAGCCAGTGCCACCACCAACGCCTAGTTTGGATACAGCGTCAAAATTCTACAAAGACCTTATGCAGGTATATGAGGTGCGCAACAACCTAACTGACGAGCAGATTGCCATCGCGCAGTTTTGGGATTGCAACCCGTATGTAAGCGTACACCGCGGTCACGTGATGTTAGCTACCAAAAAGATCACGCCTGGTGGGCACTGGATCGGAATTACCGGCATTGCATGTCGCAAGGCAAAGACAGATTTTGCGCAAACGGCAAACGCATACTTGCGTGCCTCTGTCGGATTGTTCGACGGATTTATTTCTTGTTGGGACGAGAAGTACCGTTCGGAACTCGTCCGCCCGGAGACGGTAATAAATGAGCATTTTGACGAGAATTGGACCCCGCTTCTTCAGACACCTCCATTCCCGGAGTACACCTCGGGACACAGCGTGATTTCCGGTGCTGCAGGTGTAATGCTTTCTGGAGTTTTTGGACAAACGTTCGCCTTTCAGGATTCTACGGAACGTCCTTATGGCCTACCGGATCGCTCCTACCCAAGCTTTACCGCGGCATCTGACGAGGCGGCTATTTCGCGCCTTTATGGCGGGATTCATTACATGCCTGCTATTGAATTAGGCGTAAGCCAAGGCCGGTCTTTAGGTGCGCATATTGATTCCACACTCATTACTTACCTAGGACATGAATAAATCGTTTAAATGGGCATTGCACATAAACTTCTTTGTCTTTGCCATCCTTCTAAATAGCGTCGGAATTGTTATTCTTAAAAGCATTAATAACTACGGCGTAACGGAACTGAAGGCAAGTACACTTGAGCTGTTCAAAGACATGCCTATTGCTATAATTAGCTTTGCCTTTGCGAGTTTTTTGCCGCGTATAGGATATAAAAAAGTCATGCTCATTGCGCTGAGCATCGTGTCATTGGGCTTGTTGCAGATGTATTTAGGCAACAACTTCGTCTCTGCACAAATCTTGTTCGCAATCGTAGGTTCTACTTTCGCTCTTATCAAAGTCGCGGTCTATGGCTCCATAGGGATGGTTACCAGCGGTGAAAAGGAGCATAATTCTTTGATGAGTACCATCGAAGGGACATTCATGTTTGGGGTTGCCCTTGCCTACTTTTTGTTCCCTGCGTTTAATGTGCCTAATGACCCTAATGCTTGGTTGAATGTATACTTGGTGCTGTTAGGGCTTGTACTCGTTGCTGGTGCCTTCTTGGGCCGCATCCCTGAACTACCCAAGGCTTCGGCAGAAAACACTTTGGCCCAAGAATTTAAGGCAATGCTTGGTCTCATTGTGAAAATGCTAGTAATCGTTTTTGTCATCTCCGCGTTTCTCTATGTAATGGCGGAACAAGGCATCATGACTTGGCTTCCTACCTTCAATGAAAAGGTGTTGAACCTCAGCGAAGACAACAGCATTCGCATGGCAAGTATTTTGGCCATTACACTTGGCGTAGGGCGAATCATTGGAGGAAAACTTACCGAAAGATTTCATTGGAGCGCGGTCTTATCTATAGCCATCGTTGGGGCTATGATGTTGGTCGCCTTCGTACTGCCCCAAGCGCTAGATGCTGAGGTTAGTGAGGGCGGTATTCGCATTTTCGGCTTGCCGCTAATGGCATTTATTTTTCCTCTCGTTGGTCTATTCATCGCACCGATTTATCCATTGTTGAACAGCGTGGTGCTTAGTGCCCTGCCCAAAGCTTTGCACAGTCCTATGACTGGATTGATTGTACTTTTTTCTGCAACTGGGGGGACCCTTGGTTCAAGGATTACCGCATATTTCTTTGGGCGACTAGGTGGTGGCGCATTTTACTTTTCGCTCGTTCCTATGGCTTTGCTGCTCGTTGCTGTTTTCCTGCTCAAACGTCTGACAGCCAAGAACAATGCATAGAATTGATCGTGATCTAAAAGCACTATTTATAGCGTTGCATACCTCCGGAATTTGGGAGGATGAAAAGGCCATTTCAGATGCTGTTTTAAAATACTCCCCTGAAGAAATCCTCGCCGCCTATGAGGCAGAAACAGGAGCGCCGGGTTTTGATCTGGAACGGTTTTTCCACACACATTTTGATTTTGCTGAGGATGCGGCCGTTGGTTTTAGAGGCGATGTATCAAAGTCGCCAGAAGCGCATATAGAGGCGTTGTGGCCCTATCTCCATAAAAACGCAGATGTACCCGAACGATCGTCTAAAATCCCTTTGCCGTTCAGTTATGTGGTTCCTGGAGGTAGATTTCAAGAAGTATACTACTGGGACAGCTACTTTACCCAGATTGGGCTCATTGTTTCAGGTAAGATGCAGTGGGTTGCAGATTTGGTGGCAAACTTTGATTACCTCATTCAAACCTTAGGTCATGTGCCTAACGGAAATCGCACTTATTACGAGAGTCGCAGTCAACCGCCGTTTTTTGCCTTGATGGTGGATGCGTTGGCAAAGGCGTCCGATGCGCCGCAGGAGGTTTATGCACGCCACTTAGACGCCTTGAAGAAGGAATACGACTTTTGGAGTGCTCCGGAGCGCACGCGCGATGGGTTGACCCGATATTATGATCGGGAGAATGGGCCGCGTGTCGAGATGTTTGGGACGGACCTGGAATGGTTGTCACACGCGGAACAACGCCCCGAGTTTTTCCGACACTTAAGAGCGGCTTGTGAGAGCGGTTGGGATTTTTCTTCGAGATGGTTTGACCAAGGTAAGGGGTTGGAAAGTATAGAAACGCTAGATCTGTGTCCCGTGGATTTGAATTGCCTCCTCTTTTTCATGGAGGAGTTGCTTGCGAAGATTACTGGGGAAGAAAACTATGTAATTGCTGCGAAGCGAAGAAAGGAAGCCATTCAAACGAAGCTGTTCGATGCGGAGAAGGGATTCTTTGATTGGCACTGGACAGCGGGCCGATTGCGTACGGAGCATCCTTCCGCAGCCATGATGTACCCGTTGTTTTTGGGGGTCGCCACCGAGGCGCAAGCCGAGGTTGTGGTGGCACAGATGAAGAAGCATTTGTTGCAAAAAGGTGGAATTACGACTACACCGGTGTTTTCAGGACAGCAATGGGATGCGCCGAACGGCTGGGCACCGCTACAGTGGGTGGCTTTTGAGGGACTTAGAAAGTATGGGTTTGAGCAGGAGGCTCGAGACCTAGCAGATCGCTGGTTGCACACCTGTGAGGTGGTATATGAGGCTCAAGGCAAGTTTGTGGAAAAGTACAATGTGTATGAACCGGAG
>Ga0255765_1001917_pt1 | contig 24737 bp, 20 predicted proteins | sample 041ome_8_FD_179965 | JGI IMG/M metagenome (GOLD analysis project Ga0255765, IMG submission 179965) | Coastal salt marsh microbial communities from the Groves Creek Marsh, Skidaway Island, Georgia - 041407BS metaG (version 2) | ecosystem: Environmental > Aquatic > Marine > Intertidal zone > Salt...
GGAGAAGGTTAGGAACAAAACATTTAGAATAGTGCCTATTATTTTTGTTTTAATAATTTTTCTGATGATTTGGGCTGAGTTAGCAGTAGGAGTTTTTGGAAGTCTGATTGCCGGTAGTTAATTCATTTTCAGATTTAATTGTGCTGCAACTTTGAATAATAGGGACGGCCGAGCGTAAAGAAAATGTCTAGTGGACATTTTTCGCGAAGAGGCGAGCTGGCGCGCAGGCTAAATGATAAAACCGCTATACTTTTAGGGTGTAACGGTTTTTTGTTTTTAAGAAAGTATATTGGATCTCTCTATCCGTATAGCATTAGATAAATAATCGTAATACATAAAAGGATGTAAGAAATAGCGGGTAAAATATCAGAGATGTTGTCTTTAATTTGGACTCTAACAAGAATGGCAGTCAACATCATAACCATGATGAAAATAGCACTTATAATTGCTACTGTGGAATACTCAAAACCAACAAGGATCCCCAAACCACCTATAAATTGACATACACCAATTTTTTTTCGTTTGTCTTCCAATCCCCAGCGTTTAAATTCACCTATCATCCTTTTTGAAATAAAAGAATTGATCCCGTAAGTAATAAAAGATATTCCAGTAAAGGCGGAAATTACAGTAATTAGCTCCATTGACTACAGTAAACCATAGTTAAAGGCAGCAATAAATAGTGACATTAATAGAAATATCAAAGAGGGAAGATATTGTTTGAAAGGATTTTTAACCCTATGATGCGTCAACTGTGCGCTTAACATAAAGAAGGCCATCCCAAGCGCAGCATAAAGTGTTATTTCATTGTAGAATAGTCCTATGATGAGCAGTGTTGAAATGGACATTTTAGCCGCCCCAACAAAATTTCTAAACACATCTGAATAACCAAACTGTTTGAATTCAGCGATCACATTGTGAAATCTAAAAATCCAAACATAGTATACAGAAATTGCTACCACGACTTGAAATATTAAAGAAATATTTTCCATTTTAATGTTTTCCATAAGTTACAAATATTTTAGACTTTATAACTTAAACTTTCCTAACCCATAATCACATCTACTTTTGAAGTCCTGCTGCAACTTTGAATAATAGGTACGGACGGGCGTGAAGAAAATCTTCAGTGGACATTTTTAGCGAAGGAGCGAGCTGGCACGCTGCTAAATGATCGAACCATTTCTACTGTTATAGTGTAGTGGTTTTTAAATTATACATCATTCAATTCCCTCTCACTTTTGAGAAAACATAAAACATTTCGCTTGCTATTTGTATCGACCGCTGGTCATACATTACTGACTCCTCGGCTGTATCATCGAATACCTTAGGATCTTCGTATCGAATAGGGATTCTCTCTTCTGTGCCAGGTATAAATGGACAGTTCTCATCTGCATGAGAACAGGTCATTACAGCTGCAAATTGATCTGCTTTGTTAATAGGATCATCAAAGAGCTTTGAAAATGTAACTAAAGGGCTCCTATCATCCGAATGAAAAATAAAATATTCAGGATTAACATCACCTTTAGCTGATACTCTGAAACCACTTCTTTTGATCGATTCAACCGCTCTCTCATTAAATGCAGTAACCTCTACACCGCCAGAATAGCAATTGGCCAGAATACCATAATAGTCAGCTGCTGTTTGTGCCCAGATTTGAGAAAATTGACTTCTACGCGAATTATGTGTACAAATGAAATTAAGGTTAATGTCTTTTTCTTCATCAAGTTTAGATTGAATGTACTGAACAAGCTTGTGAAGAATTAGCGTGCGTTCTTCTGGAATAGGCATTTGAAGGGCCCTGTCGATTGAATTCTGAAGTGTTGGAAATATTTTAACTTTTTGTGAATGCATCTTATACTTCTCTAATTCGTTTAACAACAACCTAAACCTGCCTTACAAGTACTTTCTTCGGACTGCAGAGTAGAAAGTCTTACTCTTGGTTTTTCTTGAGGGATACCGCATTTATCTTTTGCAAGGCAATCGGTTAGAGTGGAGGTAAGAATAAAAATACCCTCTTTAAAATCTAACCCATATTTACCAATTGTATCTCCCTGATACTCTACTTCTATTTCATGGTTTTCAAGTCCGAGCTTTTCTTCTGATAATTCTATTATTGATAGAAGTTTTTTTGTACTTAATCTATGATCATAATCAGTCGCAGTAAATAATTGAAAATTGATCACATTCTCATGTCGAACGGTCCCACCACAATCTATAAAATGCTTTTGAACGCTACCAACCTCTGTTACGTGAAAGTGAGGCGGTACCAAATCACCATTTTGTAGAGCGAATACAACCTCATCAATCTTTGTTAAGATCATTTTTATTTCTGATAGATACATATAAAATTGTTTTATTGCGATATTACGATTTGATTTTATAAATTTTTTTAGCAACACTCCTCCGTTGAGGATGGTTCAATCCGATTAAATAGGTTATTAAATCGATCTTTAATTTCCTCCCAACTTAGCGGATTGATACAATAACTAATTTTTGATCCCTCAATAGATCCTTTAATAATTCCTATTTCTTTCAATTCACGAAGGTGCTGGCTGATCGTGGCCTGTGCTAATCCCAATTCCTGAACTAAATCTCCATTAATACATGCATTTTTCTCAATAAGATATTGGATGATTGCAACTCGAGCTGGATGAGAAAATGCTTTAGCAAAAACAGCTAATTCATTTTGTTCATCGGTAAATAGATTTGATTTTGTTACACCCATATCTTTTGAATAAACACATCGCAATATTACGATTAATAGTTGTTTGATGATTCTCTAATAGCAGTTATTTGATTTAATCCCCGAAAATATGGGGTACCTAATTCACTAAGAGATTTTGTTGTGATGTGACTTTGAATAATAGGCAGAGCTCGTCCAATCTATTGGCACATCCACTTAGGCATTCATTATTTTGGAATATTAATTTTGTTTAAATATTTCTATTTACTTGTTAATTGCAACCAAATATATATATTAGATGAACTAATTAAATAAAGCAATATTATGAATAAAGCGTTACTACTACTTGCCCTTTTTACTACCGGCTTATTAGGTGCCCAAACAATGGCATTCACCGTTGTTGAATTAAAAGCTAAAGACTTCAGTGAAGCCAAAGTGTTAGAAGATTTTGATGAGTTATTTGGAGGTGTTGAACTGAAGAATGGAAGCATCGTATTAGAATCTATAGAAACCGGATCGACTCTAGGAAATACCCATAGGTTAGCCTTTATATACCCTCTTGGAGGAGAGATGATGGCTGAAGATGCTGTAGACCCTTTAAAAAGTCAGGTTTTCTGGGCCAAAATGGGTAATTATATACAAGAATGGGGACCTGTTCATCATGGAAGGATCTTAAGCTGGCAACCAACAGAAAATGAAGAAATGAAATTAATTCATATTTGGGATGTTAAGGCAAAAGATCCAATAGCCTTTAAAAAGGGTCATGATAATATTCTAAAATCATTTAAGCAGGATTTTAAAGATAGGCTTGTTGGTTTTGGAACCTATGATATAAATAAACCAAATGGAGCTTCTCATTGGGTTCTGGTATCAGGAATTAATGAAGAAGATCATTTAATGCTTTACGATAAACTTCAAAATGACTCAAAATTCATTGAACTTATACAATCTAGAGGTGAAACTGAAGATGTTTCAGATTTCGCAGTGAAGCATTTAAGGGTAATAATGAACTAAACGTTTTTATCCATTTTTGAACTGTCAACTCTTAATTAAGAGTTTCATATCTTTAAATAAGCCTGTATCTACAGGCTTATTTTTTTAATGCGCTTATTTTAAATGAAATATCTTTTTTACCTATTATTATTAGTTTCTTGCTCGATCAATTCTCAAAAAGCAGATCAAACTAAATTCTACGGAAAAGAACACTTTTTAATCGAAGGAACAATCATTCCTGAGCATCTAAAAGAAAGCCCCTATGATAGGCTACCTTTTTCTTACAAGGAGCTTGTACGAACTCCTGTATGGGAGCTATCAAAATCTTCTGCGGGAATATCTATTCGATTTTCAACTAACTCTACTACCCTGAAAGTTAAATGGGAAGTCTTAAACAATCTTTCCATGGATCATATGCCCGATACTGGGATTAAAGGAGTGGATTTATATTTCAAAAATGGTCAAGAGTGGCTTTATATAAATACTGGTCGTCCTCAGGGCTTTTTTAATGAGTATACACTTATCGAAAATATGAGCGAAGAAATGAGAGAATTTAAAATTTTTCTTCCCCTTTATGATAGTGTAAAAAACATTGAAATTGGAATAGATTCAACGAGCAGCCTAATCAAGCCAAATAAAAATTTGAGTAAACCCATCATATTTTATGGCACGAGTATTACTCAAGGCGGATGCGCATCGAGACCTGGTATGGTTCATACTAATATTATGTCACGACAATTAGATGTCGATGTTGTTAATTTTGGATTTAGTGGTAATGGACGCATGGAGCAGCCTATCGCTGATGTAATTTCCTCTGTGGAACCCGCTCTCTATATTATCGAATGCATGCCTAATATGATTAAACCTGAATTTATCACAGAAAGAACAATACCCCTAGTGAATACCATACGAAAACAAAATCCAGACACTCCAATCGTCTTTGTTGATTTATTCAAATCCCCTATTACCCTTTTAAATCAGAAAGCAAGAAATGAGAACAAGGCGCTAGACGATGCCTTAAGAGTAGAATTTGAAAAAATGATTAAGAATGGATATGAAAACATTTACTTAATTGAAACCCCTCAACTAGATCATATTGATCATGAAGGAACTGTAGATGCAATCCATTTTACAGACTTAGGTTTTCAAAATTATGCCGACTTTTTGATTTCACAACTCGAGGATCGTGAATTGCTCAAACCTAAGAACTAAATTCCTTAAAAGACTTTTTTGTGCTGCAACTTTGAATAATAGGTTCAGGCGAGCGTGATAAAAAGATCCTGAGGACATTTTTAGCGAAGGAGCGAGCTGGCGCAGAGGGGAAATAATAAACCCTTATACTTTTAAATATAGTTTAATTGTTTACTTACTTTTACTAAAAACCGAAACCATGAAAAACCTCTTGATTCTGCTCATTACTTTTTTATCTCTAAGCATTCAAGCACAAACCAATGAATACGAAGTGTCATCATATCTTGAAGAAGGATTTAAGGCACCAAACACCAATTATTTAGGCGAAGCATGGTTAAGTCCACTTATTCGATCAGATGAATCGTTATCCTACAATATTACTAAGGCAACCTTTAAGGCCGATTCGACCTTAAATTGGCATAAACATACAGATCGTCAGGTTTTAATTATTGTTTCCGGAAAAGGATATTACCAAGAAAAAGGAAAACAACCCATTGTAATTAAGGAAGGGGATATTTTAAAATGTACCTCGAATACAGAACATTGGCACTCCTCTTCAAAAAATCAGGATGTAACTTATTTGGCGATTTATAAGGGTGAAACAGAATGGACTGAAGTTTTAACTCAAGAAGCTTATGACGAGGTATCGCGATTACTAAATGATGAATAGGTCGATTCCAAAATTTACGTCACGACTTAATTCAATAAAAGAAGAAGCCCTGCTGAAACTTTGAATACTAGGGACGGCCGAGCATGAAGAAAATGTCATACGGATATTTTTAGTAAAAGAGCGAGCTGGTGCATTGGCAATATGATAAAACCGTTACAGTGTAGCGGTTTTTCTTTTTCTAAAAGACTCTTAAGAAGTAAGATAAATCTATTAGAACAGGCAGATTTTATTTTTTGACATTTAAGATTTTTTATTAAATTGTTAATTGCAATTAATTATTAAATAACAGATTAGCTTACATTAATTAGATAGATAATCAAGAAAGTGTCTTTACAGAAACCTAAACTCTTAAAAATGAAGAAACTACTTTTACTCCTTGCTATAAGTATTGCAACTTACTCTTGTCAGACCAACTCGAACTCTGCAGGTACAGTGCTTAAAAACGATGAAAAGTCAGAAATGGTAAAGGGCCATTTAGAAGCTTATATGAATAATGATTCAAGTGTAGCTGAAACTTTATTTAGTGAAGATCTACTAATCCATGATCAGTTTGTAAATAACCAAGAAAATAATAGTACAATTCCTAATCCTGGAGGGCGACAAGGATTAATTGATGCTGATAAATTCACGCATGTATTGTTCAGCAATATAAAGCTTACGACAGATAAAATCAGTACATATCAAATGGCTGATGGCAAGACCTATACTGCATTTTGGTCGATGTGGTCTGGAACAGGTAATTTTTCTGGTGAGAAAATGACACTTCCTTTCTATTGTATCAGTCTATGGGAGGGAAATCAAATAACAAAAATATGGAGGTATATGGATCCGGCTGGATTAAACAAGGAAGTCACAGCTTACGAAGGGGTCAATAATAATTCTCAAAAAGTTCTAGGCTTAGCTGAGTTAATTGTTAATCCTGGGATTTCACCGACGCAAATAGAAGAGTTTTTAGTAAGGTTCAGCAAATTTGTAAGAAAAACTGAGCCAGGGACGTACGATTTTGGATACTTTATTTCTTCGGATGGAAAAAGGGTTAATCTAGTAGAAAAATACTACACCTCTTCAGACTTCGTTCACCATTTGAACAACTTTGAAAATAGCAATTATTCAAAGGAATTTATGGCTTTATTTTCACTTAATAAGGTGATAATTTCAGGTAATGCATCTGATGAACTTAAAGCAAAGGCAAAAGCTTACGGTGCCGAATTAAGACCCCAGATAGGGGGATGGATAAATTAACCCCTTCCCTACTCCATAAAGTTTAACCTATTAGATTTATTAAATCAGAAAAATGAAGAAATTACTTTTACTAACAGTGTTTACAAGTTTACTTATCTCATGTGATCAAAAAACAGAAGAACAAGCACAAATGGAGGCAGCTATGGCTCTTTATGAGCAAAATGCTAAAGTTGTGCATGCGCTATTCGATTCATTGGAGAATGAAGACCTAGAAACGGCCTCATCTTTTTTTGCTGAGGAGGCAAAATTTAATCCCCCAGCTTATGGAGGAGAAGATTTAGATAAAAAAGGGATACTTGAAAACTATAATGGTTTCATGCAAATATTTGATAATATAAGAGCCAATGATAGAGATTTCTATCCAACAGTTGGCAAGAATTTTGTGCCTGATGGTGGTGTCCGAATTTATGCAAACTGGAGCGCTGATTTGGGAGATAATTCATTGCAAGGGATTAAAGCTTATGAGGTATTTAAGTTCAATGAGAACAATAAGATCATTGAGGTAGATGAATACATGGATGTTTCAGGCCTTCTTAATAGAATAGTTGAATTATCAGCACAATAAATCATTTCTAAAATTTCAACCTTTTATATTACTTATAAAGCCATCGAGTTTCGATGGCTTTATAATTTCTGACTTTATTAACACCAGATTATCTTTAATTGAATAAAATTAAGTCTTATGAATAAAATTTTACTTGTTTTTGGTCTAGTCTTAAGTATCGGTTGCAGTCGAAAAAATACTAATCCCATAATTGAAGTATACAATGATGAAATTAACTCTATAATTGATGTCTATGCTGAATTAGAGATTTTAGCTGATTCCTTATTACTACCTGAAGGTCCTGTATGGAATAAAAAGTCGAATGAATTACTTTTCGTAGATAATCTTCAAAATAGAATTTTAAGTTGGAGCCCAGTGGATGGTATTCAAGATTACATCTTAGAAGCAGGTAATACTGGTTATGCCCCTAACACAGGGAATGGCCTTCTAGGACCTAATGGGCTTGCGCTTGACGATGATGGTAATCTCTTTATATGTCAAATTGGAGACAGAAGAATAGCGAAGACCGTAATTGACTCCTCTAATAGACGAGAGTTTACTACTGTGGTAGATAATTATGAGGCGAAAAGACTTAATAGTCCAAATGACCTAGTAGTTTCCAAAAATGGGGATATATATTTTACAGACCCAGCTTTCGGCTTTTTTGACCCACAAAAATTTGAATTTGTAGATAGCGAACTAAGAGAACTGAATTTCAATGGAGTGTTTAAGCTAGCTAAAAGTGATGGTAAACTAACTGCTTTAGATGATGGACCAGGAGTACCAAATGGTTTAGGATTATCTCCAGATGAAAGATTTTTATATGTAAATAAAATGGGGGCTCCTTTCTCAAACTCGGATTCTGAAATAATAAAAATAGACTTGGCCAGTAATCAGTCAGATACCCTTTACAAGGGTAACGAATTAGTTACAAAGTATAACAATGGGACTGACTTTGATGGAATGGATGTTCATTCTAGTGGACATATATTTACATCAGGTCCAGGTGGTTTACTTATTATTTCTTCAGAGGGGGAGTTAATGGCTAGGATAAATACAGGTCAAATCACTAATTGTACGTTTAATGACGATGAATCATACTTGTACATCACAGGTTTTTTAAATAATCCCAAGTTATTTAGAATTAAAATGAACCAGAAAATAAAACACTAACCAGCTTCAATACACCAATGAGTAAAAGCTATTATTTAAAAAAATATTCTTTAGAATTTCTAGTTGTGTTTCTGGGAATACTGTCATCCTTTGGGATTGATAACTATATAAAGAATACTCAAAAGGAAGATGAAAAAAACACCCTTTTAGATGAATTACATCTTTCAATTAAAGAAGATATGGGGCAACTAGAAATCGTAAATGGCGCTCTTGAAGACTGCTTAAATTCAATAAATGTATTGTTTGAACATTCAAAGAAGAACACACTAAACGACTCAATAATAGCATTCCACATTTCTAACGTTTCTGCGAAAGCAGCCATTTCATTTTTTCCTCAGAAAGGAGTGTACAACCAGCTGATTAACACAAATTCATTTGAACGAATTGAAGACCGGCAGTTAAGAAGAAAAATATCTGATTTATACGAACACCTAGAAGACAGAAAAAATGCTGCAGATTTAAAATTTGATTTATTCACTGAAAGCTTTGATAAGGCTCTATTAGATAAACTGAATTATAGGGTTAAGATTGAGGAATTAGATAATTCAGTAAGTATAAACACAATCATATACGACTACAGAATTCCAAAGACTTTGTTTGAAGACCCTGAGTTTTTGGGTTACCTCAGTAATGCCGAAAAAAGAGTATACTTCTATAAAGAATTGATGAAAAAGTACTCTTTCAGTATGAGTGAAATCTCTTCTTATTTGGAAAGTATAACTTCAACCAATGAGGATGAATGAAATCAAAGACCGTATTATATATAGCGATGTCCCAAGATGGATTTATTGCTGGTAAAAATGATAATATCGACTTCCTTACTGCTTAATTAGACTTTTCTATGAAACAACTGCAAAATCTGAGCTAGTAGAATCACGAGAGCACATCCTAAGAGATTTAACCAGAGGTAAGACATAAGGTCTACATAAAAGACTAGAACGACTAGTATTTGGGTTATGATGGCGGCATAAAAAACTGCCTTTCCTTGAATACGCTTGAAGAAAAAAGCTAAAAGGAAAATACCTAATACATTTCCATAAAATATAGAGCCTATAATGTTCACTAGCTGAATAAGATTCTCAAATAAACTAGCAACAGAGGCTATGATAATAGCGATAATTCCCCAAAGTAGTGTAAAACCCTTCGATAGTTTTAAATCATATCTAGGAGTTTTTGAAGCTGTTACGTGCCGCTTATAAATATCTAAAGTAGTAATCGTGCCCAGTGCATTTAATTCAGAAGCGGTAGAAGACATTGCCGCTGAAAGAATGACCGCTAGAAGTAATCCTATTAGACCTACAGGGAGGTTATTTAAAATATAGTGAATAAAGACATAGTCCTTGTCGTTTGATGGGATACTTGGATCTGCCCGAGCAACCAACTCTTTTGCTCTGTTTCTGAGCTTATTTTCTTTAACATCTAGCTTTTGGATCTCACTTTTTAATAGGACTATTTTAGTGGTCTTAACCTCATTATTTCCCGCTAGATAATGCAATTGAAGCTGCTGCTTCTCTTTTTGAATACCGGCTAATTCATTACTTAAGGCTTCGTATTCTACTTGGTAGTCTGGCGCTTGTAAGGCTGCTCTAGCTGCTGGATTAAAATGAATAGGAGTTGCATTGAATTGATAGAAAACAAATACCATTACTCCAACAAAGAGTATGAAGAACTGCATGGGAATTTTGAAAATTCCGTTAAAGGCTAATCCGAGTTGACTCTCTCTTTTTGATTTACCAGACAAATAACGCTGCACTTGACTTTGGTCAGTTCCAAAATAAGAGAGGGCAAGAAAAAATCCGCCCGTAATACCACTCCAAAAAGTATAACGATTGTTGGGGTCAAGACTAAAATCTAACACTTTAAGTTTACCAGATTGATCTGCAATAGTAAGGGCATCAGCAAAGGACACCTCTGAAGGTAATCCTGAGATAATCATATATAAGGCGACGAGCATCCCTCCTATGATCACAAACATTTGTTGTTTATGTGTAACATTCACTGCTTTAGTACCTCCACTAACGGTATAGAGTATAACCAAGCCTCCTATCCCTACAACTAGTAGTTTTAAAGGCCATCCTAACACTGCAGAAAGGATGATAGCCGGGGCATAAATCGTAATCCCTGCCGATAATCCTCTTTGAATTAAAAATAATACTGCGGTGAGTGTTCTCGTTTTGGCGTTGAACCTATTCTCTAAGAATTCATACGCCGTTTGAACGTTCAATCGATAATACAAGGGGATAAAAACCAAAATAATAACTACCATGGCAAGGGGAAGACCAAAGTAGAATTGGACAAACCCCATACCGTCATGATAGGCTTGCCCTGGAGTAGACAAAAAGGTTATGGCAGAGGCCTGAGTGGCCATGACAGAGAGCCCTATGGTTACCCAATTAGCCTCTTTTCCGCCCAGAACATAATCCTTAATATTTTGAGAACCACGGGTTTTCCAAATTCCATAGGTCACTATAAATATGAGGGTGGATAGGAGTATGATCCAATCAACTAACTCCATAGGCCTAATACTTTTCTAAGAGATTTGAAGATGATGAATTCACTCCCAATGAAATCATATTCGCAATTAATCGATACGCTCCTGGCACCCCAGCAGGAAGTTCTCTAAAAAAGCTCAAGCCGGTGTAGACAAAATATCCATCACCTAGAGGAGCAACTAATAAGCTTCCTTGTTTCGCAGCTTCAGACTGGTCATTCATTTCTAGAATTGGAATATAGGATTTATCCCATCGGTTCGGGAAATACAATCCTCTTTCTTGCACCCAACCTTCAAAATCCTTTTCAGTAATCTTATTTGGAAACGATAAAACCGGATGATTAGGTTGTAATAATTTTACCGTTGCATTCTCTTCAGTCACCCTGTCAGAGGAATTAATAAGCGGATAGGGTGCAATACTTATCTTATTATTTCCTCTTCTATTTGCTGTATTGTATTGACTTATTAAAACGCCTCCTTGAGATACATAATCTAACAATTCATTTTTTTTGAGCGCCAACCCTTCTATCACATTTAAGGCTCTGACCCCAAGAATAACAGCCTTATATTTTTTTAGCATGCTGCTAGTGAGTGCGGAAGCATCTATTTCTTCGACATGATATCCTATAGCTTCTAAACTCTCTGGAACCTTATCTCCCGCACCCATAATATACCCAAGATATTCACCACTTTTTTTCAAATCCAAACGCACAAATTTCGCTTCTGCTGGCATCAAAACCCGCTGAGTAGGAATATGGTCATAGGTTATAGAAACAAGGTTTTTTGTATATGATTTGGAGTTTACATTAGCCTCTATGGTGGCAATGGCTTCAGTTGTATTTTTGGGTGGAGAAACGGCAAATTTTAAGGATATTTGTTTTCCCTCTTGGGCAAGCTCAAAAGATTGTTTCGAAGGTTCAACCTTCCACTCTTTGGGTAGGTACAGACTTATTTCACCTTTCTGATTAGGCGCGAACGATTTCAAATTCACCATCACCTCTTTAGCTGACTGATTCGAAAATAGAACTACATCATTCGAAAGAGAAACAGAAATTGGGGGCACCACTTTAAATCTTTCCCATAACTCACCTTTATCTGGTTTTGCATACCTGTATACTAGCGGTAGGTGATAAGGTATTTCAATATCGCCAACGTTTAAAAGAATCTCAGCACTTACGGCTGGTGGAGATTCTGGTAGACCTATCAAACTTTCATCTTCTACTTGATACATACCCAAACTAGGTGATTGATTAAGCCAATAAGGATTGCTTGGTGAGGCTTTTTCTGAGATTTCTATCGGAATGCCAATTGTCTGGTTTTTGTTCAATTCTAGAGATTTTTCAACAATAGAGCTCAGCATTTTTGCACCCTCAATTTGAACCTTTTTTACACTGATAAATGGATTGTTACGAGCTAGTAATTTAAGGCTTGTGTTAATCTTTTCTCCAGGGGTGGCATAAGCTGTATTTGTCTCAAACGCTAAGTGTAGACCAGAAATTTCCTTTATTAAATGGATAATCTGTTCCATTTTCTGTTCTCTCCAAAACTTATCCTCTATTTGCTGAATCAAGGTATAAGCTTGAAGCAAATCAGGTAAATGATTTACAGGGTTTGTGAAATCAAAATTCTTTTCAATAGACAAGAGCAACGCTTGAATTTTATCTCCTTCTGGGATCCGTGTCCATGTAGTGTTTATTCCTTCAAATATATCTTGACCATCTAAAGACTCGCCCTTGAGTAACTCAAGATATTCTATCTCTTCTCCCCTACTATTTAGCCTACCAAAACCTTGACAAAGGTGCTTACTACTAGCCAAAGAGGCTATCTCGTTATTAGATCTACCTAAACTAGGATAAAACACTCCAATATCTAGGCTAATCAAGCCGTTTTTAGAGGCCTTTTTGAAATTATCTTGTGAGCCATAAAACCACCATGAAGTATTAAAAAATATCCGGGAAGGTTGCCAGGTGTCAAGTTCATGAAGTTGCTGGGGATAAACCTCTAGATTCGCAGCCAAATCAAAGGCTTCCATACTAAGCATCGCACTCGAGGTATGATGACCATGTGTGGTGCCAGGAGTTCTATGATCGAATCGATTGATGATTACATCTGGCCTAAAGGCTCTTATCCTTTTCACTACATCTGAAAGCACAGTGTCTTTATTCCAAATTTGCAAGGTCTCTTTTGGAGTTTTTGAGTACCCAAAATCATTGGCTCGGGTAAAAAATTGTTGTCCGCCATCTACGCCTCTAGCGGCTAACAACTCTTGGGTTCGAAGAACGCCTAATAATTCTCTTATTTCTGTACCTATCAAATTCTGTCCACCGTCACCACGCGTTAAAGAAAGATAAGCAGTGTTTGCGTGAGTTTTATGCGTGAGGTAGGAGATGAGCCTTGTATTTTCATCATCCGGGTGTGCAGCGACATACAATACATTACCCAAGAAATTCAATCTTTGAAGATCATGATAAAGCTCCGAACTAGTTTTAGGCTTAAAATCTTGGCCTGAAACAAAACCAACAATGCATAGAAAAAGTAGATTGGTAACTATGGTCAGTAATTTTTTCATACAACAGCAAATCTTAGCATTTTTATTTAAAATATAATCGTTCAGATTCCATAAGCAAGTTAGTTCTTTCAAGATCAGCGAAAGTTCTCGTACATTTAAAAGAATCTAAAACCATAAATATGCAATTGAAAGTAACTCTTACAAAAGTATTTATTGTTTGTTTTTTACTTCTTCAAAGTAATCTTCTAGCTCAAAGAAATTTTGATGATGACCAGATCGAATCAATGAAAGCTAGGGTCTCTGAAATTGTAATTGAAAACAAAAAACTAAGCCAGGTGATGGTTGATAAGATTTTCAGTTTTTCAGAACTTGGATTTCACGAGAATGAATCTTCCAATTACCTCACTGGAATATTAGAAAAAAATGGATTTAAAATTGAGCGAGGACTATCGGGAATTCCTACCGCTTGGATAGCTAAATGGTCAAAAGGTAATGGGCCTGTGATTGCTTTAGGGAGTGATGTTGATTGTATTCCTAAAGCCTCGCAATATCCTGGAGTAGCCTATCACAAGCCTATTGTAGAAGGAGCCCCCGGGCATGGTGAAGGTCACAATGCTGGTATTCCACTGAACATTACAGCAGCTTTAGCCGTTCAACAAGTTATGAAGGAGAACGATCTAGAGGGAACTCTAATATTATGGCCAGGTATCGCCGAGGAACTTGTTGCTTCCAAAGCTTGGTTCGTAAGGGATGGTTTATTTAAAGGGATTGATGCTTGCATTTTTACACATGTAAGCAGCAATATGGGAGTTTCTTGGGGAGCCTCTTCAGGTACTGGTTTAATTTCAGTAGAATTCACCTTTGAGGGTGATGCAGCTCATGCCGCTGGAGCTCCTTGGAGAGGGAAAAGTGCTGCTGATGCTACCGAGCTTATGAATATCGGTTGGAATTACAAGCGAGAACATCTAGATCCTCTTAAACGCTCCCATTCAATTATTTCTGACGGTGGTGATCAGCCGAACGTTGTACCCTCAAAATCAAGCATCTGGTACTACTTTAGGGATATCACCTACGAAGGAATTATGGAGATGTTTGAAACATCAAAAGATATCGCTAAAGGAGCAGCATTAATGACCGGGACAAAAATGAGTTACAAAATATTAGGTACTGCTTGGCCCAGGCACTTTAATAAAAGCATAGCAGAAACAATGCATAAGAATATTGAAGTGGTGGGTCTCCCAGACTGGTCAGAAAAGGATCAGATTTTAGCTAAGGCCGTTCAGAAAGAATTAGGAAATAAGTCTTTAGATGGATTAGCCAATGAACTTAGACCCCTAGGACTTCCCGTCGAAAGGCCAGTGAGCGGAGGAAGTGATGATATTGGGGATGTTTCATGGACGATTCCAACCGTAACACTGCGATTTCCCTCAAATATTCCAGGATTACCCGGACACCATTGGAGTAACGCCATCGCAATGGCTACTCCAATCGCTCATAAAGGAGTGACGGCTGGTGCTCAAGTCGAAGCTATGACACTTATTGATATGCTGACTAAACCTGAGGTCATTAAAGAAGCATGGGATTATTTCAACGAAGAACAAACCAAGGATACTAAGTATCAACCCATGATTGAAGCCAATACCATAGCTCCTATCTATTTAAATACGGAAATAGACAACCGCTATCGACCAGAATTGAAGAAATTCTTTTACAATGAAAAAAAATACAAATCTTATTTGGAACAACTCGGCGTTAAATATCCTACCATAAAACCTGAATAAATACCTTAAGAATTTTAAAGAAAAAAACACTTTTAACATGAGAAATACATATATCGCAGCTCTTTTATTAGCCAGTTTATTTGCAATCAATCCTTTAAATGCCCAAAGAAAAAAGGCCTTAGTTAACAAAGAAGTCTCTTTAGATGCTTTAAAATTTAGAAATATCGGTCCTGCATTTCTTTCAGGTAGAATAGCCGATATTGCTATTGATCCTAATAATGAGAATCGCTGGTATGTGGCTGTAGGATCTGGTGGTGTTTGGAAAACTAATAATGCAGGCACAACCTGGAACCCATTATTTGACGAACAGAATTCTTATTCTACAGGGTGTGTAACCATCGACCCCACCAATAGCAATGTAATATGGGTAGGGACTGGTGAAAATGTTGGAGGTCGTCATGTAGCTTATGGGGATGGAATCTACAAATCAGAAGATGGAGGGGAGACCTGGAAGAATATGGGGCTAAAATCCTCTGAACACATATCAAAAATTGTAATTCACCCCTCAAACCCGGATATAGTTTGGGTTGCGGCACAGGGACCACTTTGGAATAAAGGGGGTGAACGAGGGGTCTTCAAAACCAGTGATGGTGGAGAAACATGGAAACGTGTACTCGGAAATTCAGAATGGACAGGTGCAACTGAATTAGTTATCGATCCCAGAGATCCTAACATTCTATACGCAGCTACATGGGACAGACACAGGACTGTTGCTGCTTTGATGGGTGGCGGTCCTGGTTCAGGTCTACACCGATCAACTGATGGGGGTGAAACTTGGACTAAATTGACGCAAGGGCTTCCAAAATCTAACATGGGAAAAATAGGGTTAGCAATCTCTCCTCAAAATCCCGATGTACTTTATGCAGCTATCGAATTAGATCGCAAAAGCGGTGCAGTTTATCGATCTGCCAACCGGGGTGCTTCATGGGAAAAAATGTCGAATACCGTATCAGGAGGAACAGGACCTCATTACTATCAAGAACTCTATGCTAGTCCACATAAATTTGATCGTTTATACCTCATGAACGTAAGGGTTCTCACCTCTGAAGATGGAGGTAAAACCTTTACCCAATTGAAAGAGGAAAAGAAACATTCTGACAACCATGCAATCGCCTTCAAGAAAAATGACCCTAATTACCTGATGATCGGGACTGATGCTGGCATTTATGAAAGTTACGATCTTGCTGAGAATTGGAGCTACATCAAAAATCTACCATTAACACAATTCTATAAAGTAGCTGTGAATAATGCTGAACCATTTTATCATATTTTTGGAGGCACCCAAGACAATGGGTCTGCCGGCGGTCCTTCAGCAACAGATGAAGCTCAAGGTATCAGCAATAAACATTGGTACAAGACCTTATTTGCTGATGGACATCAATCAGCAACAGATCCAGAATACAATGATATTATTTATGCCGAAACACAACAAGGTGGCCTTCATCGAGTTGATTTAACTACTGGTGAACCTTTAGCCATTCAACCGCAGGCGTTTATCGGTGATCCCCACGAACGATTCAATTGGGATGCCCCCATTTTAGTCTCCCCTCATAATCCTGCTCGATTATATTTTGCCTCGTATCGTGTTTGGAAATCTGAATCTAGAGGTGATGACTGGACTCCCATCTCCGGCGACTTAACACGTAATGAGGAACGTTTAAACCTTCCTATTATGGGTCGCCAACAGTCATGGGACAATGCATGGGATGTAATGGCAATGTCTAACTACAATACAATTACTTCTCTAAGTGAATCTCCGGTTAAGGAAGGATTGCTTTATGCTGGAACGGATGATGGATTTATTCAAGTCACCGATAATGGAGGATCAGACTGGAAAAAAATTCCTGTGACTAAACTGGGTCTGCCAGAACGGAGCTTTGTAAATGATATCAAGGCTGACCTTCATGATGAAAATAGCGTATACATCGTACTTGACAATCATAAAGAGGGAGATTTCAATCCTTATGTATTCAAAAGTACCGATAAAGGACAGAGTTGGAAATCTATCAGCGCTAATTTACCTAAGCGAACATTGCTTTGGCGAATAGTTCAGGATCACATTGATCCAAACTTACTTTTCATAGCATCTGAATTTGGAATTTATACTTCACTTAACGGTGGGGAGTCATGGCAAAAACTTAAAGGGACTCCAAATATGGCTTTCAGAGATTTAACTATTCAAAAAAGAGAAAACGATCTTGTTGCTGCTTCTTTTGGTAGAGGCTTCTATGTTTTAGATGATTATAGCCCTCTTCGAGAAATAAAACATCAAGATTTAAATTCACCGGCGGTATTATTTAACACTAGACCAGCTAAATGGTTTGTTCCTAGAAATAATTTGGGTAATACAGGTGCAGATTTTTATATAGCAGAGAATCCTACTTTTGGAGCTGTATTTACTTACCACCTTGCTCAAGATTTTAAATCCACAAGAGAATCACGTCAACAACGTGAAAAAAAGCTAAATAAGCAGAATTCTCCGATACCTTTTGTCGGATACGATGAATTAGACCAAGAACTTTTAGAGCCTAAAGCACTAGCCTGGATTCTAATTAAAGATCAACAAGGGAATCTAATTCGAAAAATCAGTAAGAAAGCTGAGAAAGGCAGCCATCGATTAGCCTGGGACCTTCGTCATTCTAATTCAGTCCCATTAATTCTCGATAAAGAAGTAAGAGTGTCAGAAACAGGCCCTATGGTGAAGCCAGGAACTTATACGGCGTCACTAATTGTTGAAAAAGGTGGAGAAGTTCTTGCACGTTCAGAAGAAATAGAATTCGATGTAAAATCCATCCGCAATGGAGTGCTCGAAGGTATTGATTACGACACTTATGAAAAATTTCGAGTGGATTATAACAACCTTTTAGCAGACTTTGCAAAATTTAACCAAGGACTGAAACTAGCTGAGGAGCAAATCAATACAATTTCAAAAAACAGCGCACGTTTACTAAATTACCTTAAAGACCTTGAACATTTGCAGCAATTAAAGATCGCCTTAGCAGATTTGAAAAAACAATCAAACGTGAGTCCGTCCCGTGATGAAGTTGGTGAAAGAAATAGGCAAACAGCTTCGAGTAATATAAGTATGGCATCGAGAGGATTTTCTACTACCTATGGGCCTACTGCATTACATCAAAGATCGTTAGATCAAGCAAAAGAACTACTGGAGCTAGATTTGTTGAAACTTGGTGAGTTACAAAATAAACTGTCTGAGTTTTTGCGAGGTTTAGAAAGCAATGGAATATCGATTATCAAATAATTGAAACAAGAAATTTTCAGTAATTATGAAACCAATCCAAATCCTCATTATATTCCTTGTTGCGCTTGGTACACTTTCGAGCTGTTCAAGCAAACAGCAACCCTTTAGCATTTCCTATGATTCTTCACTCGGGACTGAAGGATTTGATGGTAGATTACTAATATTAATTGGCACTGATACGGAACGTGAACCTCGTTTTCAAATCAATGATTCTGATCAAACAGGAATTGTTTTTGGTATCGATGTCGAAGATTGGAAGCCAGGAGAAACTATTACGATTGATCCCGAGACCTTTGCCTATCCGGTAGGTTCTGTAAAAGATATCCCGCCTGGAGATTACTCTATACAAGCTTTATTACACAAATACGAAACATTTGATTTGTCAACAGGGTATACGGTTAAATTACCCATGGATCAAGGAGAAGGACAGCACTGGAATACAAGTCCAAAGAATATTTATAGCAAACCTCTCCGAGTAAGTTTAGGAAGTAACTCGGCCATTGCATTAAACATAACTGAAGAAATACCCCCTATAGAACCAGTAGCCGATTCAGAATACATCAAGCATATCAAAATTAAAAGTGAATTACTAACAGAATTTTGGGGGCGTCCAATGTATCTTCAGGCGAATGTTCTAGTCCCTCACGATTTTAATCCCGAGAGTGAAACAGAATACCCATTAATGATATTTCATGGGCATTTTCCTGAAACCTTCGGAGGGTTTAGAACAGAACCCCCTAGCGCCGATCCTAATGATGGAATTTATAACAGTCGATTCGGAATAACGGGTTATGAATACATTCAACAAAAAGAGGCTTTTGACTTTTATCAGCAATGGATCTCAGACGATTTTCCTAGGTTTATAGCGATTGAAATACAGCACCAAAACCCTTACTACGATGATTCCTATGCAGTTAACTCTGCAAATTTGGGTCCTTATGGAGATGCTATCACCTATGAATTAATACCTCATATCGAAAAATTATATAATGGTACAGGAGAAGGTTGGGGTCGTTTTGTCTACGGTGGTTCTACTGGCGGATGGGAAGCCTTAGCCGTACAAGTCTTCTATCCAAAAGAATATAACGGAGCATTCGCTGCTTGCCCTGACCCTATCGACTTTCGAGCATACACCTCAGTTAACCTCTATGAGGACCAGAATGCTTATTACACCGACGGGGCGTTCAGACAGACTCTTAGGCCAGGGATGAGAGACGGCAAAGGGATGCTGAAGTCAAGTCTTAGAGACATGAATTATCGCGAATTAGCCCTCGGCAGTAAGGGAAGATCAGGTGATCAATGGGACATTTGGCAAGCTGTTTATTCTCCAGCTGGCGAGGATGGATATCCAAAACCCATCTGGGACAAATTCAGTGGAGAAATCGATCGTGAAGTAGCAGCCTATTGGAAAGAGAATTTTGATCTGCGATATATCATGGAGCGCGATTGGGAAAAACTCGGCCCTGATCTTCAGGGAAAAATATTTTTATACTGCGGTGATATGGATAACTACTATTTAAACAATGCTGTTAAATTAACTGAAGATTTTTTGGAATCTACAACTAACCCCTACTACGATGGTGAAGTAGAGTATGGGGATGGAGCAGAGCATTGTTGGAACGGTGATCAGGAAAATCCTAACCATATCTCTCGTTTACGTTATAACACCATGTATCTACCTAAAATTACGGAACGTCTAAAAAATACCGTCCCAAAGAACCATCATCTAAAAAATTGGAATCTCAATTAATATGAAAAAACTCGCTATACTTTTCACACTCATACTTACTGGGACTTTAAATGCACAGGAAACAAACCTGTCACAAATAGAAAAAGAATTTAACGCTGCTATAGATTCATCCCGCTTTAAAACGCATCTTCAAGAACTAACCGAAAGACCTCATGTGTCAGGTAGTAAAACCAATGAAGTCGTTCAAAACTATATGTCATCTATTATGAAAACAGCTGGTTTTGAAGTAAAGGCCTATCCTTATGATGTGTTTTTACCTTCAACTCCCGGAGAGTCATTCATAGAGATTGTTACTCCGAATCGCCAAACTTTAACTCAACAAGAGAATGTATTAAAAGAAGATCCTTTCTCTTCAGATGAATTATTATGGAAAGGCTGGAATTCTTTTTCAGGTAGTGGTGATGTTACAGCAGAAGTAGTCTATGTAAACTACGGTACTCGTGAAGACTTTGAAAAGCTTAAAAATTTAGGTATTTCAATTGAAGGCAAAATAGCTATAGCTCGTTACGGGGGAAATTTTAGGGGTTACAAGGCAAAGTTCGCAGAGGCTAATGGAGCAGCTGGGCTAATTATCTACTCAGATCCAAAAGATAACGGATATACGCGCGGACTAGCGTATCCTGAAGGGCCCTATTTTAATTCCTCAGCAATACAAAGAGGGTCATTACTTACCGTCGATTTTACTGGGGATCCACTGACCCCATACCAGCCCGCACTCCCTCTAGATGGTAAAAAGAAAATCAAGAGACTTGACCCATCAGAGGTTGGATTGCACAGTATTCCCGTTTTACCCATTGCTTACGGAGAAGCTCAAAAAATTATGAGTAAAATGCAAGGCGACCCAGTCCCTCTTGCTTGGCAAGGAGGTTTACCATTTACCTATCGTCTAGAAGGAGGTTCGGAACTAAAGGTAAGAATCAAGGTTGACCAGCCCATTAATTTTACCCGAGTTGCTAATATCGTAGGTACCCTAAAAGGATCTGAATTTCCCGATGAATGGATCATACTTGGGTGTCATTTTGATGCATGGGGTTTTGGAGCGACTGATCCTAATAGTGGAACAGCAATGTTGTTAAGTCTCAGTGAAAGTCTGGGAAAACTAGCAGCAAAAGGTTATCAACCCAAAAGATCAATAATGATTGCACATTGGGATGCCGAAGAGCATGGTGTAATTGGATCATCAGAATGGGTAGAGCAATTAAGGGATGAACTTCAAGCTAAAGCTGTTGCTTACATGAATTTCGATGGCGGAGTGTCAGGTAAAAATTTTGGTGCCTCAGCCTCTCCTACTCTAAAACATATAATCACTGAAGCCTCAAAATCAGTTGATTACCCCTACACCGATCAATCGCTATTTGAATTCTGGAGTAAGGGTGAAAACCAGCCTACTATCGGAAATCTAGGAGGCGGATCAGATCACATCGCATTTTATATGCATGTTGGTGTTCCTTCACTTAGTGGAGGAGCAGGTGGGCCTACCGCATATCACTCAAACTACGACAGTTTTCACTATTACTCCACTTTTGTCGATCCAGAATTTCAAATGGGGCCAACCATAGAAAAGCTTGCAGGGCTAATGGCCTTGAGATTGTCTGAGCGAGCCATAGTAGACTATGATATTATGCGCTATCCTGTAGACCTTAGACTTCATTTTTCTTCAGCAACTGAAAAGGTGAAAAATTATTATTCTGAATTCGAAGGGTTTGCTTCATCGTCAAAATCAATTCAATCCTTAGAGGAGATAGCTATTGAGTTGAATAAATCACTGCTAAGAATTTCTTCTCAAGAGCTGAATAATAATATTCTGAAAGAAATAAACACTCTGCTCATTGGACTAGAAAAAAGCTTCATTGAAGAAAAGGGAATGGATTACGGAGCTTGGTACCGTTCTCTCTATGCATCGACTGACCCATTCAGTGGTTATGCCTCATGGATGTTACCAGGAATAGAGTACGAAGTGGCATTAAAACGAATAGATAATTTAAACGCCTGGGATCTGAGATACGCCGAAGCAATTGATCGATTAACTTCAAAAATGAAAACATTGAATGTTTACCTTAATGAATTATAGTATTTAGTAACATTTTAGGATCTGAACCGTCTAATTATCATGAAGAAGCCTTGGATTCTGATTCTATTTATCGTCCAAATATTATATTCTCAACAACCCTCGTCTCCGCTTATCCTAGAAACCGACACATTAGATCTAGGTCAGAAACCTATTTTACTCAACGAAGTGATCGTTGGCAACAGTAATTTATCGGCTTTAGAACTAGTAATGGAATCAAAAAAAGTTATGATGTCTTCGATCAAATTCGAAGATCAAGAACTTACCTATTTTCTAAGACACTCAGAACTGAACCAGGTCGATTTGAACCTTGACCTCAAGGAATCGACAATAGAACAAATAGACCCTAATTTCATTAATCAAATCACTCAAAGCGTGCCGAAACAATCTTCTTTGCACACAGAAGCGCTTTATAAACTCACACAAAATGATAGCTTAGGAGAATCAGTGCGCTTACTTCGCGGGTTTGAATTAGAGGAAGAGTCAAGTAAAATTGACGCAGAAAATATAGCAGAATTCTTCATTAAAAAAATTGAAGAGAGTCTGAGTAAGGGCAATTACTTCAAGGTAAAGTCTGGCATATTTGGAGGAAAAATAGAGGAAGATGATATTGATCTCGATAACCTTAGCAAAAAAAAGGACTCATTCACTAGCGATACCATAGTAAGAAGGGAGAAGCATTTAGAAGCCTCTGCGGCAGGATATCAAAGATTAAAAGAACTCAAGAAGTATCAACCTTATGAGTCAGATCCGATCATTACTGTTTATGAAAAACCTAGACGATTCGATTTTCAAATCATTAATTACACCTTATTCAAGGAGCAATGGGTTCATGTAGTAGCCTTCAAAGAAAAGTCGAAAGCACAATTCTATGGAGAGTTATGGATCTCTGAACAAGATAACGCGCTATTACAGTTCAAATTTATCAATACCAAGCCTTTAAAATCAATAAAGCTTATGGGATTCGAATATTCTGAGCCCAGAGTACAAGGTCAATTCTTATATAAGAAATTCAATGATGGAAACTATCGTCACTACTTCGGCCGACTAGAAGAGGATACCAAGGTAAGTGTCAATCGCCCTCTTTCATTTATTGAAAAAAAGAAGGCCTTAATTGGCGGGCGTAAAGTCAATCGTGTCGATCTTGACATTTCTTTTGGGCTAAGTCAGACAGAAGAGTACACCTATATTTTAGCAGAAGGCAACACTGAAGAAATTGATAATGAAAGCTTTGATGCACTAGAAGAGCTCGATTCTTACCCCACTAATTACTGGAAAGATGGAAAGTTCAAAGTAGCTCCGAGTGAGGCTATGAAGAATTTCAGAAAGACGATCCAAGAATAATTTAATCTAGTTCCCTCTAAAGAAGTCCTTAAAATACATTAGTTGATACTTTACCGAATTTCTCCAATAGTCCCAGTTATGGGCTCCTGGCCGTTCAATATAAACGTGATCTACTCTTCTCTTGAGCAGTTCTTCATGCATCCTTTTATTATCATCAAAGAAAAAATCGTCATAACCACAATCAAGAATTAAACTAAGATCATCATTGATAAGATTGAGCATATTAATCACCGCATTTTTATCCCATAAAGCTTTATTCTCAGATATAGGCCCTAGTCGTTTGGCTATATTCCAGTTATCTGGAAATGATCGGATGTCCACCCCGCCACTCATTGAGCCTGCTGCTCCCCAAATTTCTTGATGTCTAAGCGCTAAGTATAATGCTCCATGGCCTCCCATACTTAAGCCTGTGATTGCCCTTTGCTCCTTTTCAGATGAGACCGAGTAATTCTTCTCTACTGCAGGTATTAACTCTTCTACTATATATGTCTCGTATTGCATATCCTGATCAATCGGACTATCAAAATACCAACTTGTATCTCCACCATCAGGACAAACAATTATAAAATCTAAATCGTTAGAAAGTTCTTGAATAATTGGCGCTTTGGAAATCCAGTCTGAAAAGTCACCCCCAGCTCCGTGAAGTAAAAATAAAACCGGTCTCTTTTCATCAGTTGAAGAATAATCCTCTGGAGTAACCACAATATTAGGTATCGTCTTATGCATGACCTGGCTATAGACATTTAAAGTATCTATTTGAGAATAGATCATCCAAAATGACGACAGAAATAGTAAGCAGGAGAAAGTGAATGGCTTATTAGAAATCATTTCATACTCTTCGAATCTTCAAAGAAGTTAAGTTAATTCACTTGTTGAGAGAAATAAAATTTAAATTTTAGTTCACCATTTTGTTTTACCAAATAAGCACTTTCTAACCATTCATAGTACAAATAAGTCTCTCCATCTGGTGTTGGTGATTCAAGGTTAAATTCACCGATGTGTTCTAGAGAAACGTGTGCAGAGTTTTCATCTAAATCAATTC
>Ga0255765_1001936_pt1 | contig 24579 bp, 27 predicted proteins | sample 041ome_8_FD_179965 | JGI IMG/M metagenome (GOLD analysis project Ga0255765, IMG submission 179965) | Coastal salt marsh microbial communities from the Groves Creek Marsh, Skidaway Island, Georgia - 041407BS metaG (version 2) | ecosystem: Environmental > Aquatic > Marine > Intertidal zone > Salt...
GACAACGCTTTCATGGGTTGGGATGAGTCAGAAGACAAATTCACCATGGGTACTACAACTGCTACAGGTGCATCTACTGGTAGCCTTACAATTACTGTTGGTACTTTGGTTGCTAACATTGAAGGTGCCGTAACTGGTAACGTAACTGGTGACGTAACTGGTTCAATTACTGGTGGTACTGTTTCAGGCTTGACAGCAGATATTGCTGTTGCAGACGGTGGTACTGGCGCAGGTACATTTACTAGCAACGGTATTCTTTACGGTAACGGAACTGGCGCACTTCAGGCTACTGCTGCAGGTACTGATGGTTACATCTTGTACTCAAACGGTGGTACTCCTGATTGGACTAACGCTCTTGATGGCGGTTCTTACTAATTACTAATATTATTTAATTTAAATTTTGAGGATACATTATGGATTCTGGTAAACAGTTTAATGAAGAGCTAGTTAATGAATATATTAATATGCTAGCAAAAAAATATAATGAGGCTTCTATAGAAGTCGTTACTTTACAAGCTAGAAGCTCCTACGTAAGTAAGGAGAATGAGAAACTTCAAAATATTATCTCGGAAAGAAATACTGAGATAGAAAACTTGAAAGAACTTCTACAGGCGGAAAAAGAAAAACCGCCTGTAGAAGTCATTAAAGAGGTTGAGGTTATCAAAGAGGTTGGGAATTCTGACGACACTCTTTTAAAAGAGAATAGTTACCTCAAAAAAGAATTAGATATGTTAGAAAATAAGATTAAAAAGCTAAAAGAGGATAGAACAAATGGCGATAGTTCTCAAGCCGAAGAGGTCGGAAACAGCTAGCTCGGTACCTACTACAAGTGATCTTGCAGTAGGTGAAATAGCAATAAATACAGCAGACAAAAAGTTATATGTAAAAGACTCCTCCAATGACATACATGCTATTGGCGGGGGGCTTACAATTACGGACACGGATTCAACTGCAACAGTGGGCAATTTAAAATTTGCTGACACAATAGATGCATTGTTCACTATAGATACCAGCAGCGAAGCAGATACTGTAATCGTTAGAATGAATTATAATTCGGATCAGGATTATGGTTCAATTAATGACGATGTAGGCTCTGGTAACAACATAGACTACGGGAGTTTGTAACAATGGCAGCTAGAATTAGATTTAGAAGAGGTACTACTGCTCAGCACGCTTCTTTTACAGGCGCACAGGCAGAAATGACCGTTAATTCAAGTAAAAACACGGCAGTCGTACATGATGGGTCTACACAGGGGGGCTTTGAATTAATGAGGGCCGACTTAGATAATCTTGACGCAGCTACGGTAATTCCGGGTGCTCAAGTAGACACACTTGACGGTGGATCATATTAGGAGATAAACAATGCCAACAGTATTACAATTAAGACGTGGAACCACCGCCGAGCATTCGTCATTCACGGGAGCAGAGGGTGAGGTCACAATCAATACAACTAAAGACACCCTAGTAGTCCATGACGGAGCTACACAGGGTGGCTTTGAATTAGCACTTGCAGATTTGTCTAACACGACAGCTACTACCTATGCAGATTTCAGTGTTACTGATAGCGGTGGGAATGGTAGTTTATCGTATGACAATACTACCGGTACATTTACTTACACAGGCTCAAGTGCAGCAGAAGTACGAGCTCACATTACAGCAGGCACTGGTGTTAGTATTTCATCCGGAGAAGTTGCAATAGGCCAAGCAATAGGCACAAGTGACAGTCCTACTTTTGCAGGATTGACACTCACGGGAAACCAAGAAATCACAGGTAACATTGTACCTAGTGCAGACGTTACATATGATTTAGGTTCTTCTTTAAAACAGTGGCGGGATATTTATGTTGGTCCTGGTTCGTTATATGTCAACGGACAGCAAGTGGTATCTGATAACTCAGGTACAATTACAATTTCTGCCGATAGTAACCAAGACGTAGCTGTACAGACTAGTGGTTCAGGTGATATTTCTCTTGATCCTACAGGTTCTGGTATTGTTCAGATTAAGAGTACGTTGCAGATTGAAGATGGTAATAACATTACTAACTCAGCAGGCAATGCTATAGCATTTGGTAGTGGACTAAAAGCAGACAGCGTAACAGCTAATTCTGCTGATACTAGTTTAACACTTGCAGGTAATGGTACTGGCACTGTAGCGATTGCTGATAACACAGCAATCACAGGTACACTGTCTACTACCGGTGATGCAGACATTGGCGGTGACTTAACAATCACTGGTAATCTGCAGGTTGATGGTACTACAACTACTATTAACTCTACTGCATTATCAGTAGATGATCTTAATATCACAGTAGCTTCAGGTGCAGCAAACGCAGCAGCAGCTAACGGTGCAGGTATTACAGTCGATGGTGCTAGTGCCACGATGACATATGTTTCTGCAGGTGACAATTGGTCATTCAACAAACCTCTAAAAGTAACAGGTGACGTTACAGTTACAGGTGCTGTTGTTCCTTCAGCCAATGAAACTTATGACTTAGGTTCTTCAAGTTTAAGATGGCGTGACCTGTATTTGTCAGGTAACACACTTGACCTTGGCGGCACTACAATGTCAGTAAGTAGCGGTGCTTTTGAAATGGCTGATATGAATGTCACTGGCACACTTACTTATGGAACATTAAATGATGGTACTGCAGCACTAACAGCTACAGTAGCGGAACTCAATAAACTTGATGGTGTTACTGCTACTACTGTTGAGATTAATAAACTTGATGGTGTTACTGCTACTACTACTGAATTGAATTATGTTGATGGTGTTACTAGCAACATTCAAACTCAGATTAATGCCAATCGCATTAATGTATATAATAGTGCAGGCACACTGTTAAACTAAGGTAGTAAATTATGACTATAGTATATCAAGTAAAACGAAGTGAGACTAGCTCATCTACTCCAGGATCAGGAGATCTTGCGGTAGGTGAGCTGGCATTAAATTTAACTGACGCTAAAATATTTTCTAAAAAATCTGATGGAACTATAGTTTCTTTTAATACTACCACAGAAACCCCTGTGTTTTTTGCGGATGAAGTTGATTTAGGAAATCTTACTACTGCTACAAATACTTATGATATGTCTAGCCTCGATGGCGGTTCACCATCAGTAGCTTACACAGCGGGTACTGGTCTTGATCTGGCAGGAACAACTTTCAGCATTGAGGCTGATTTGCGTGACGGCATAACTCATGTTGGGCTAGATACCGACGATTACATGTCATTTACAAATAATACCCAGATTGATTTTTATATCAACGGGTCTAATCAGTTCCGTATGGCGGCTAACGGAGATTTCCACGCAGATGGAGATCTTATTGCATATTCAACAACTACTTCTTCTGACATACGACTCAAGGAAGATATTAATGTTGTTGGGAATGCACTTGAAAAACTACATAAATTAGATGGTGTTGAGTTTAAGTGGAAGCGGGACGGTAAAGCTTCTGCAGGTGTAATTGCACAGCAAGTTCAAGAAGTCTTGCCGCAAGCTGTAAAGCAAGTAAAAGATTTAAATGGTGAGGAACACTTGTCAGTTAATTACAGCGCACTAACATCTGTACTTATCGAAGCAATCAAAGAGCTTACTGCAAAGGTTGATCGTCTTGAAGTGGCACTTCATAACAAAGGAGAAAACTAATGCCTTTGGAGCCTAGTGGACAGATTACGCTTAATGATATTGCTACCGAGTTTGGAGGAAGTGTTCCTCATAATTTAAGTGAATATTATGATGTAGCAGACGGTATACCTTCTTCGGGTCAAATTAGTCTTAGTAACTTTTATGGTGCATCTGCATCTGGCGGAACCGGCTGGGATATATCCACTGCTACATATGTACAAAGCTTTAGTGTTCTTGCTCAAGAATCAACCCCCACAGGATTATTCTTCAAACCCGACGGTACTGGTATGTATGTTATTGGGTCATCTGGCGACGACATAAATCAATACAGCTTATCTACGGCTTGGGATATATCCACTGCTACATATGTACAAAACTTTAGTGTTAATACCCAAGAATCAACCCCCACAGGCTTATTCTTCAAACCCGACGGTACTGGTATGTATGTTATTGGGAGTAGGGACGACTATTTAAATCAATACAGCTTATCCACAGCTTGGGACATATCCACTGCTGTATATGTACAAAGGTTTTATGTTAGAAATCAAGCATCAACTGCCACAGGCTTATTCTTCAAACCCGACGGAACTAGTGTGTATGTTATTGGGAGTAAGGACGACGCCATGCATCAATACAGCTTATCCACGGCTTGGGACATATCCACTACTGTATATGTACAAAGCTTTAGTGTTCTTACTCAAGAAGCAGGCCCCGCAGGTTTATTCTTTAAGCCAGATGGGACTAGTATGTATATTATTGGGTACTCTGGCGACGACATAAATCAATATAGTTTATCTACGGCTTGGGACATATCCGCTGCTACATATGTACAAAACTTTAGTGTTGTGGCTCAAGAAGACAGCCCCAGAGATTTATTCTTCAAACCAGATGGGACTAGTATGTATATTATTGGGAGTACTGGCCGCGCTGTCTGGGCGTACGACCTATAATATAATGCTAAATGGTAGTTTAACCACACAGGATTTAGGAACTCTAAGTTAATGGCAGATCGCAGAACCAGAATACAATCGCAAACTGCGGCTAGATGGACTTCAACGAATCCTATTTTACTAGTTGGTGAAATGGGACATGAGTCTGATGCTGGAAGAATAAAAGTAGGCGATGGTATTACTCCTTGGAACTCTTTGTTTTATACTTCAGCTTCATTTGCTGCAAACGCCCCTACTAACTTCACAGACACATTAACAGTTAGTGATAGTGAGGTTCTGGTAGATGCTGATATAGGAGTAAGTGTACAGGCGTATAGCGCTAACCTGAAAGGATTTGCGGATGCGTTTAATCTACCAACATCAGATGGTACTGCGAATCAAGTTTTAAAAACTGACGGAACAGGCACATTATCATTTGTTGCACAGTCCGGCGGTTCACTTCCTGGCCTAGGTGTAACAGCATCAGCAGCTGAACTCAATACCCTCGATGGTATTACTGCCACAACAGAAGAATTGAATACCCTCGATGGTATTACTGCCACAACAGAAGAATTAAATCACATGGACGGTGTGACATCTAATGTACAGACTCAGTTAGATGCAAAGGCCGGCAGTGCAGACATACCGGCAGACATCAGTGACTTAACTGATACTACAAATCTATTAGATCACTTTAGTGGTGACTATAACGATTTAATAAATACGCCAACAATACCTGCAGACGTTAGTGATCTTACAGACACCAGTGGAGCGTTATCAACCTCACTTTCCGATTTCGGTATAACAGCATCAGCAGAAGAATTAAATAAGCTAGACGGATTAACAACATCAGCAGCTGAACTCAATACCCTCGGTGGTATTACTGCTACAACAGAAGAATTAAATAAGCTGGACGGATTAACCGCTACAACAGCAGAATTAAATTACATAGACGGGGTAACGTCTAATATACAAACACAACTAGACGCAAAGGCCGACAGTGCAGACATACCGGCAGACATCAGTGACTTAACTGACACAACAAATTTATTAAGTGCTGGCGGTGTTAGCAGTTACAACGATCTAACAGATAAACCCACAATACCTGCAGACATCAGTGACCTAACTGATACTACAAGTATTATTCCGACAGACATCAGTGATCTAACTGACACCGGTGGGGCTTTGTCAGGAGGCGGTGGTGCAAGTTCCCTATCAGATTTAGGCTTAACAGCATCAGCAGCAGAATTAAATAAGTTAGACGGATTAACCACTTCAACAACAGAATTAAATAAACTGGATGGGTTGACCGCTTCAACAACAGATTTAAATAAGCTAGACGGATTAACCGCTACAACAGCAGAATTAAATTACATAGACGGGGTAACGTCTAATGTACAAACACAGCTTGATGCTAAACAAGCACTTGACGCAAATTTAACAGCATTTATAGCAGCAGTAGATTTTCCTACAACAGACGGTAATGATGAACAAATATTATTTACTAATGGTTTAGGACAATTATATTGGGGATCTGTGTCAGGGGGTGGAGGAGCTACTTTATCTTCGTTAGGTATTACAGCAACCGCAGCAGAATTAAATTACATGGACGGTGTAACGTCTAATGTACAGACACAACTAGATGATATTGTATCTACTTCAGGTACTTTTAGTCTTAACTTAAATCAACAGGGAGAATTAGCAGTAGTAACTGGAACTGCAAGATGGTATGCCCCATTTGATTTATCCGTTTCCTCTATTGTTGCATACCTTGCAGTGGCGGCAGATGCCGATGTGTCTTCTAATATTTTAAAAAATAATAGCACTGTTAAAACTGTTACTATTACATCAGGACAGCTTTCTACTACAGTTCCTTCAGCATCATTTAGTATGTTAGAGGGAGACTATATAACAGTGGACACAACAGCAGTAGGATCATCTGCTAAAGGCGAAGATTTAGTAATTCAATTAAAATATAGTCAAGATTAAGACTGATAGGAGTTAAAAATGAATTTTGATTTAGTAACAGCCGATGGAACTACTCCCCACCGAGCTGCATTTGAAAGCGATACTATAAAAGTATGGCGTATTGAAGACGAAGAAGAATTTTATGTTGTAGAACAACCGTGGAAAAATGAAAGCGATGGCTCAAGATCTGCATGGACAGATCTTGCTGAAGGCGTTGCATGGTTTAAAACAGCTAACGGTCACCTGGGAGAATAAAAATGGCTAAGGTTTACAATAACGGGGGGGATTTGAGACAACCAATCGTGATGGAAGATCCTAGAACTGCAAACGATGGTTTCTGGCTCTGGGGAAGAAGGCACGATAAAGATACTCTCACCCCACAATACAATAAAGCAATGAATTGGGCGACTGAAAACAGTGGTTTTGCTACTTTTGGAGACGTTAATTATTGGCAAAATCGAATGGATGGTAATTCCTACTATGCTGGACAAAATCAATTATTGTTGTCCAAGATGACAGTACATTGTAGTGATTGGTATAATGATACTACGAATTATTACAACATCCCAGATGATGCTGCCTGGAGATATATGGATTCTGTTACAGAAGATGGACAATCTTTTACTACCTGGACCGAATACGACAACGGCGCCGGTACCAAAAGAATGGCTATTTGGAATTCAAATGGCAGTTCCAACAGGACTGAGACAATGATGTATGGACATAACCAGGCTCTTACTAGCGATCAAAACTTAGACGAAGTTCGTGTTACAGAAAGTGTGGAACTCTCATATTGGCGAGGTGCATTGACACACCCTTCTTGGACTGACAATGGATATATTTATGCTATGGCAGGCGGCGGTAGTACCAGCAGCAGCAGTTCAGCTTGGGCTGGGCCAAATTATTATTGGCTGTATGCAGGCAATGGCTGGCCTACCAGTTACTCTAATGTACAAAGTAACCCCACTATTGCCGGTAACCTAGGTGCTGTTCAGGTACTTGGACATTCACTTGTTGACGGGAAACCAATCACTGTAAGCATGTCCCACTACGCCAATACAGGTGCTGTTAAAATAACTAAACATACATTTAGCGGCAGTAGTGTGTACGGGACAGAATTGGCACATCTTCAACAAACGGCACCAACGGCAGCAGGAACCCATGCCGGTGGTAACAACTTGAACGGTGATGCCTTCTGGAGTACCTGCTCTAAAACATTTACTGACCCTAGAGACTCAAATAAGAAAGCATTTTATAGAACTTATTTCGATACGAGCGGTGATTTTCACCCACTCGTAGTTACTTGGGATACTACAGATGATTCTTTCCTTATTGAAAATGATATTTCGATAACCGGAAATAAAAGTTCTGTTCATGCAAACTTGCTAGTTAGTACATTTGATACCAGCGGTTTTAAGAGTGATGCAATACTTACAGAGACTTGGGCTACTAGTGGCAACAGATATGTTGGCTATATTCCAATAGACAACAAAGGAACAGATACAGACTCAGCAAAGAGAACAGTAATAGTTTACACTATGAATTCTGCTGACCCTACAGCTCTTACTTATCACTCTAAGGTAACTTTTGCTACTGTTGCAAGAAATATAGTTTGGTTGAATGATGCTAGAACTTTACTCGGAGTTTTCTTTAAAGATAATTTTAAAATTTATTCTTTCAGCGACGGCTCTGGTTGGACAGAAACAACAGAGATAGGTTTTCAAGTTACCTCTTGCGGCAGAGATGCTGATGATAGAATTTGGTATGTTAAAGAAGATCCGGAATTGGGTAATAAGTATCCAGCACTTTATTTGCTAACACCTACGTTACCAGTCTCGGTTACTGTTACACCTGAACTAGCATCATACACTTATAGTGGTTCTAATATTACCTCATATATAGATGTTAGCGCACTTGACACATCTGGTACAAGACTTGCAACAAGTGTTAAACTTGTTATTGAAGGTAGCTCTATGACATTCACAGATGGAACTACTACAAAAACAGTAACTACACTAACATCAGGTGAATTACAGGTAGGTACAACTATTACTGGCTCAGGATACACTAACGTAACAGCAAGCATTGTAGTTTAAGGAATAGATATGGCTACTACTGTAGATTCAGTTTCAGTCACTACCAATATATCAATTACGCCGGCCGCATCAACGCGGTCGGCTAATTTAGTAGCAACAGCATTCAGAAATATCTCTGCTGTAACTCCAGTAACTTTCTTTGTTGAAAATGGTCAAGATACAGATTTCTGGGCAGATGTTCCGACAATAGGGGGAGAGCGTCTTGTTGGTAGTAGTCTTGGGTTTTTAGAATCTACAGATGTTAGCATACCTATGACAAAAGTATCAATAACCGAAGCTAGTTATACTACAGAAATTCTTGATTTGGGTCCTGAATATGCTACACTTACTAGTAGTTTTGATTATTATAGTGAGCAATTTAGATCCTATTGGGAAATGGGAAGAATGAAAATAGCAACGGATGCAGATCCAACAGTAACTTGGCAATACAGTTATAGTGAACCAACAGAAGTTACTCTTAATATATTAGATGAGTCTGTCACAGTGGGGTATTTTGAAAATCAGGGTGACGGTCCAAACTTCCAAATGATAACAGGTGAAAATGATGTAAGGCGTATCAGTACATCTAACATAACTAAAAATGTATTAGGAGCAGGCGCGGTTCAATACTGGAGTTCTTAAAATTATTATAAATAAAAGACATACTTTCGGAAACTAACATGGCACTTAGCACAAGACAAGAACTAATCGACTACTGTTTACGCAGGTTAGGCTTTCCTGTAATTGAAATTAATGTAGACGAAGATCAAATATCAGATCGCATTGATGATGCCTTGCAGTTTTGGTACGAGTATCACTTTGATGGGCGACAGAAGATCTTTATCTCACATGAGATAACCGGTGACATAGTAAGACTTGCTTCTATTCTTGCTAATCAGTTTACAGTAGGAGAAATACTTAGAGGGGCAACTTCAGGTGCAACTACTGTTATTAAAGCAATAACAGATGTAAGTACATTTACCTGTGAAAACACCAGAGGCACCTTTGTTGCTGGAGAAACAGTAACCGGTTCAGCTTCAGGGGCTAATGCAGCTCTTCATTCTTCTACACCCTTTACCGCAGGAGATATGAGCAACAATTATATTACAGTAGGTGATGGGGTATTGTATGTGACTAGAATGTTCAATTTTGGTGGCGCCACGAATAGTAGCACATCAGGCACAGAAATATTTGACGTAATGTATCAGTTTAGGCAGAATGACTTATATAACTTACTTGGTGCTGACATGACATATTATACAGTAGTACAACAGCACTTGTCAACACTTGAGCAGCTACTAGTTAATCAAAGACAAATTCGTTTTAATAGAAAAATGAACCGCATTTATGTTGATACTGATTGGAGTAAAACATTTAATCCTGGGGATTATATTGTGTTTGAAGCATACAGTATTGTAGACCCTACAGAATTTTCCGAAGTGTATGATGATATGTTTTTAAAGAAATATGCCACTTCTCTTATCAAAAGACAGTGGGGTGAGAACATGAAGAAGTTTGGTGGCATACAACTTCCAGGCGGTGTTACACTTAACGGAGATAAAATATTTGAAGAGGCAATTACTGAAATAGATCAAGTTGAAAGAGATATGCAGTTAAAGTATGAGCTTCCTCCGACATTTATGGTGGGATAAGAAATGGCCACCAACTTCTATTTTCAATCGGGCAATACTAGCGGTACTACTGCCGAACAACGGCTAATAGAAGATCTGATTATCGAAAGTCTAAAAATATACGGACATGACGTATATTATTTACCTCGAACACTTATAGACGAAGACACAATCTTTGATGAAGATACACTGAGTCAATTTGCTCAGGCCTATCCGTTGGAAATGTATCTTGAAAATATAGATGGTTATGACGGTGAAGGAGAATTGTTTACAAAATTTGGTATTGAGTTTAGAGATCAAGCCACATTTGTATTAGCAAGGCGCAGATGGGATGAACTTGTTGCAACTAGTGATGGCATATTTACCCAAGACACTCGCCCCTCTGAGGGTGACTTGCTTTACTTTGAGAAAACACAATCTCTTTTTGAAATCAAACAAGTACAGTTTCAAGATCCATTTTATCAAGCCGGAAAACTTTACGTCTTTAAACTTGTTTGTGACTTGTTTGAATACAGCAGTGAAGTTATTGATACAGGTATTACATCACTTGACAACATATATGAAGAACAAAATCTTGATATGTTGGTTCATCAGTTTCTATTGGAAGATAATGAATTATTCTTGCTTGAGGATAGCTCTTCATTGATACTTGAAACATATGCTGAAGATACAAGCACTGGCAGAACTGATGGAGCGGACTTCCAAGACTTTAATGATTTGGAAGATATCATAGACTTCTCAGAAGTCAATCCGTTCGGAGAAATTGGATAATGTTTAAGAATAAACAATTTTATCATCAACATATTAAGAAAGCTATTACTGCTTTTGGTATGATATTCACAAATATTAATGTTAATCGTGTTGACAAAAATAATGTGACACAGCAAGTTATACGTGTACCTCTTTCTTACTCTACAAAACAAAAGTTTTTGTCACGTATTGCTCTAGTAGAAGATGCGGATGACAGAGCCGAGGTTGCTATTACTTTACCTAGAATGGGTTTTGAGATTCAGAACTTTGAGTACGATCCTGCAAGAAAAATATCTTTAGTACAAAAAAACAAAGCTATTATTGCCGGAGCAGATTCAGGAAAAGTCAGCTCTACATTTGTTTCTACACCGTGGAATATGACTGTTGATCTATATGTTTTTGCTAAAAACCAAGAAGATGGGTTGCAAATTATAGAACAAATTTTACCTTTTTTCAATCCTGATTTTAATATAACGGTCAATGAATTGCCTGAAATGGGTATTAAAAGAGATATTAAAATTACTTTGGATAATGTTGCATATGACGATCAGTATGAAGGAGAGTATGCTTCTAGGATGAGTATTATATGGACATTGAGTTTTACCATGAGATTAAATTTTTACGGATATGTTGCAGATCAAAATATTATACGAGAAGCTGTAGCTAGAGCATATACAGATATAACTGAGGCAGCATCAACTCCTTATACGCAACACACAGCTACTATTACAACAAAAACTGCAACAGCAACTTCACGTATAGAAAGTGGAACTGTTACAACCATTAATGTACAATACCAAGGAGAAGGGTATCTTGTAGCTCCCGATGTGACAATAACTGGTGGTGGTGGCTCGGGTGCAACAGCTGAAGCTATCCTAAAGGATGGTAAAATAATAAGTATTAATGTAACTAGTGGAGGTTCAGGATATAATTCTGCGCCTACAGTTACTTTGGAGAGTCCGCCAGACACAGTAGAAGAACCTACACCGGCTGACCCCTACAGATTTGTTATTGATTTTGAGGAAATATATGAATGAGATTAAAATATGCCTTAAGACGTCGCACTTTAGAAAAGTTGCGCATAGTATATGAATGTGGTTACGTGCATGAAATGTGGGTGTATAATTTGAGAATAAGTAAAATGGGCCAGTATAGTTGGTCACATTATACTAAAGAAAACCGAATAATAGATTTACAGCCTGATAAAATAATTGCCATTTTTGTTATTAAAATCAAAAAGGGTTTTTATTGGTCTAAGCGTAGACCTCCTATAAAAAGAAAACCAAAACCAGAATTAGTTTTGGATCAGTTTAAACCAAAACAACATACGGGGTTTGAATATTGATGAGTACGTTTGATAGTCTAGATGATAAGTTTAAGGTTTCACCAACCAAAGCCTTAGACACAAACTTAAAACAGGTAAGAGAAAAAAATGATTTGCCGGCTCCTGTAACGACCCCTGAAAAAGAATTGGAAGATGATTATCAGCAAGCAAGAGAATTATTGAAAAAAACTGCTGATTATAGTGATGAGGCAATCAAAGGCATTTTGCATATAGCCAAAAATAGTGACTCGGCAAGAGCATATGAAGTGGCGGGACAACTTATTAAAACACTTCAAGACAACGCCAAGGATATGCTAGATGTGCAGGAGAAGAAGAAGAAAGCCTCGGACCGGCCCACACAGGTAGGTTCTGGCGGTGTAACTAATAACAATTTATTTGTAGGAAGTACAAAAGACTTATTACGAGCGTTGAATAAAGATGTTTTAGACCATGAGTGAAGAACGTACCTCCTATCACGGTAACCCTAACCTCAAAAATATAGGGTACGAACATGAGTTTACACGGGATCAACTCAAAGAGTATATCAAGTGTAGCAAAGATCCGATATATTTTATAGAAAACTATGTTCAGATTATTACACTGGACAGGGGTCTACAGCCTTTCACACTATACGAATGTCAGAAGAAAAAAGTAGAACTCATACTTAATAATCGTAAAGTTATTTTGATGGAAGGTAGACAGCAGGGTAAGACTGTAACAGCAGCAGCCTGCATACTTCATTATACTATATTCCAAAGCGACAAGACTGTTGCTATCATGGGTAACAAAACAGCATCAGCAAGAGAGGTGTTGGCACGTTATCAAACTATGTACGAAAACCTGCCTATATGGATGCAGCAGGGTGTAAAGACATGGAACAAGGGTGACGTTGAATTAGAAAATAATTGTAGAATATTCACAGCAGCAACGACTACTTCAGGTATTCGTGGTAAGTCTGTAAACTGGTTGTACATTGACGAGGCGGCAATCATTCCGAACAATGTTGCGGATGAGTTCTTTGCTTCTGTATATCCTACTATTTCTGCTGGTGAAACTACAAAGATTCTACTCACTTCAACTCCATTGGGATACAATCACTTTTGGAAGTTTTGGAATGAAGCGGAGAAGAAAGCAAACGGGTTTATTCATCATTTTATTCCGTACAAAGAAATACCCGGTAGAGATGAGAAGTGGGCAGAAGAACAACTTAAACTTCTTGGCGAACTAAAGTTTAACCAAGAGGTTCTGTGTGAGTTTCTCGGTTCTAGTAATACACTTATTAATGCTAGAACTATTGCTACACTTAGTTCCAAAGAGCCTATATTCTATAATGATGACGGGCTAAGAATATACGAAGAACCAAAAGAAGATCACTACTATTGTATTACAGTAGACACTGCTAGAGGTATTGGCGGAGACTACTCTGCTTTTGTTGTAACAGATATAACAGATATGCCATATAGAGTAGTGGCAACATACAGAAATAATAGAATAGCACCTCTGTTGTATCCTGAGGTTATAGCAAAGTTAGGTAGAGACTTCAACGATGCCTATATATTATGTGAAAATAATGACATAGGTGGACAAATTGTTGAAATCCTACATGAGGAAATAGAATATAGTAATATATTTAGCACGGTAACTGAGAAAAGTAGACAGTATGTTTCTCCTGGATTTGGCAGAAGTTCTAGATTGGGAGTGAATACTTCTAAACAAGTAAAAAGACAAGGTTGTTTTAGCTTTAAATCATTGATGGAAGAAAAGAAATTACTAGTGTTTGATGCTGAAATCATACATGAAATTTCTACTTTTATTGAAAAGGGACAGGGGTATCAGGCAGATGAAGGATATCACGATGACTTAGTGATGTGTTTAGTTATGCTTGGTTGGTTGTCTACAATGCCCTTTTTCAAAGATTTGGTTGATGTAAACACAAGAGAAGGGTTATATAAAGAAAACATAACAGAAATACAACAAACATTAACGCCTTTTATTATACATAAAGCTACTGATGAACCCGAAGGAGAGGTAATTTCCGGAGATTATTGGTTAACAGATGAAGGCTATAGTAGTAAAATAAAGGATTTGGGGTTTAAATATTAAATTTTATAAATAGTCTAGATGATATTCAATGTTATTAGACAATAATTAACGAGGAGAATAAACATGGCGTTTCAGCTATCACCCGGTGTTCTCGTACAAGAAACAGACGTCACCGCAATCGTCCCCGCTGTTGCCACTTCTATTGGTGGTACTGTTGGGTATTTTTTGTGGGGTCCTTGTAACGAGATTATAACCGTAAGTAATGAACAAGAATTGGTTTCCCGCTTTGGCAAGCCTAACGAGGTAACAGCACCAGGCTTCCTGGCTGCAACTTCATTCTTGGCATATGGCTCTGCTCTTAAAGTAGTAAGAGCAGGAAGTACAGGAATGAAAAATGCAACCTCTTTGCAAACAAAGGGTGTTGCTTCAATTGCAGTAGATGTTGCTGGTTCAGGTTATACCTCAGCTACAGTAGCAATTTCTGCTCCAGACGATGCTGATGGAACACAAGCAACAGCAACAGCAACACTTGTAGCAGGCGAAGTTACTGCTATTACAGTATCAACGGCCGGTTCAGGATATTCTAGTGCACCGACTGTAACAATTTCAGGAGACGGCACTAGTGCTACTGCTTCAGCTACTTTGAACAGTGTTTCAGAAGGCCTTTTAATTGAAAACGAAGATGACTATGAAGAAAACCATGCTAGTGGCACTGTAGTAGGTATGTTTGCAGCTAAATATGGCGGCGTTTTAGGTAACAGCCTAAAAGTTTCAATGGCAGATTCTTCAACATTCTCATCTTGGTCATACGCAACCGAATTTGATTATGCCCCAACAGCTACACCTTGGGCTACAAATCAGGGCGCAACACAAGATGAAATGCACATGATTGTAGTAGATGAAGATGGAGACATTACAGGTACTGCAGGAACTATCCTAGAAAAATTTGCAGGTGTTTCTAAAGCAGGCAATGCTAAGGACACTTTCAATTCTTCTAACTATTATAAGGATGTTTTAAATCAGAGATCAGAGTATGTTTGGCATACAGGTCATCCAGCAGGTCATTTAAACTGGGGTAACCCAGGTAGTAACGGAACTGCTTACATTTTGGTTTCTGCTCTGACCGATCCAACTGAGGTCACCTCTAGTTTAGCAGGTGGCAATTTGGGTACTCAGGCACCTAGCTTCCTTCAAACAGGTTGGGATCTTTTTGCGAATGACGAACTTGTAGATGTAAACTTACTCGTAACAGGTGACGTATCGGCAACTGTTGCTAAATATGTTGTTGACAATGTTGCAGATATTCGTAAAGATTGTATTGCATTTGTTTCACCGATCCAGGAGTCAGTTATTGATAATGTGGGCTCTGAAGCAACTGACATTGCTGCCGAGTACGATACTTACAGCTCTTCTTCATACGCTGTTATGGATTCCGGTTGGAAGTATATGTATAACAGATACAGCGACAAATATCGTTGGGTACCTTTAAACGGTGACGTTGCAGGTCTTTGTGCTAGAACAGATGATATTGCAGATCCTTGGTTTTCACCTGCAGGGTATAACAGAGGTCAAATTAAAAATGTTGTTAAATTGGCTTACTCACCCAACAAAGCAGATAGAGATACTCTTTACAAGAAGGGCGTTAACCCAGTAGTTGGCTTCCCTGGTAACGGTATTGTATTGTTCGGCGACAAAACAATGATAGGAAAAGCAAGTGCTTTTGACCGTATCAATGTTCGCAGACTTTTCATTACACTTGAAAAAGCTATTAGTACAGCTGCCAAGTTCCAATTGTTTGAATTCAACGATGCCTTCACAAGAGCGCAGTTTAGAAACTTAGTAGAACCTTTCTTGCGTGATGTTCAAGGTCGCAGAGGAATATACGACTTCCGAGTTGTATGTGATGAAACAAACAACACCGGACAAGTAATAGACTCTAATTCTTTTGTTGCGGATATCTTCATCAAACCTGCCAAAGCTATTAACTACATTACACTTAACTTTGTAGCTACTAGAACAGGCATCAGTTTTGAAGAGATTGGTATTTAAGTATAAATAAAAGTAAACAGGAGAATATTTAAATGAATATTAACGAATTTAAAGCAAGACTAGGTACTGGTGGGGCTCGCCCTAATCAGTTTAGAGTTCTGCTTGGATTTCCTAATTATGTTACTGCTCAAGGTACCGATCCTTCTTTTAGCTTACTGGTAACGGGTGCTGCTTTACCAGCATCCACAGTAAACCCTACGGTCATTCAGTATAGAGGTCGTGAGGTTAAAATGGCAGGGGAAAGAATTTTCGATCCTTGGACAATTACAATAGTAAATGATTCCAAACAGTCATTAAGAAGAGCCTTTGAGCAGTGGATGGAAGGTATGAACGGTAAAGCCAACAATCAAGGTAGGCTGAACCCGAATGAATACCAAGCAGACGTTGTTGTTGAACATTTAGACAGAAATGATAAAGTATTGCCAGGTGGTACTTATACTTTACGTGACGCATTTCCAATACAAATGAGTGAGATTGCATTAGCATATTCGCAAAACGATATTTTGGAAGAGTTCACTGTGACCTTCCAGTATCAACATTATGACGTAATTTAAGTCATAATTCGGGATAATATAATATGAATATTTTTGGGTTTGAAATAACTCGAGGAAAAACGCCACAAAGTGAGAAGTCCTTTGTGGCGCCTTCGGATGAAGGTGGCGTTGAAAGTATTAGAGCGGGTGGGTATTACGGTACCTATCTAGATATTGAAGGCGTTGCCAACACCGAAGCCGAGTTAATTAAGCGTTACAGAGACATTGCCATGATGGCTGATGTTGATGCCGCTATTGAAGATATTGTAAATGATTCAATAGCAAATTTAGATGATGAAGCTGCACTAACATTAGATTTGGATAACACAGGGTTATCCAGCTCAGTTAAGAAGCAGATAACAGGAGAGTTTGAGTATATTTTACGTCTTTTAGACTTTAATAATAGATCTCAGGATTACTTTAGGCGTTGGTACATAGACGGAAGAATGTATTTTCATAAAGTAATTGATACTGAAAAACCTAAAGAAGGTATAAAAGATGTAAGATATATTGACCCACGTAAAATTACAAAGGTCAAAGAAATAAAGAAAGAAAAGAACACACATGGTGTTTCTTTCGTTAAAAGTGTAGACGAATTTTTTATATTTAATGAAAAGGGGTTAGCCACCAGGCCCGGACAGTATAAAGCATCTGATTCAGACAACGGTTTGAAAGTTACTAAAGATGCTATAGTTTATTGTCCAAGTGGATTAATAGACATGGATAAGAATATTCCCGTGTCTTACTTACATAAAGCCATACGCCCAGCTAACCAACTTAGAATGATGGAGAACGCAGCGGTCATTTACCGCATAACACGCGCTCCGGAACGTAGAATTTTTTATCTTGATGTTGGCAACTTACCTAGTGGTAGAGCCGAACAATACTTAAAAGATGTCATGGATAGATATCGTAACAAGTTGGTGTATGATGCTAACACAGGAGAAATCAGGGACGATAAAAAGTTTATGTCCATGTTGGAGGACTTTTGGCTTCCGCGCAGAGAAGGTAGTCAGGGTACACAAATTGACACACTGCCAGCAGGACAGAACTTAGGACAAATAGAAGATATAGTATACTTTCAAAAGAAACTATATCAGGCTTTGAATGTTCCTGTATCGAGATTAGAACAGCAAGCGGGTCTAAACTTTGGCCGAGCAGCTGAGATTAACAGAGACGAATTAAAGTTTACTAAATTTGTTTCTAAATTAAGAAGAAAGTTCTCTGCTATATTTGATGATCTTCTTAAAACACAGTTAGTATTGAAAAATATTATCACTGAAGATGATTGGAAGGATATTAGAGAAAACATTGTATACAGGTATGCACAAGATGCTTACTATACAGAATCAAAGAATCAAGAGATTCTTAGAAGTAGAATAGAAGTTTTACAAGGTGCGTCATCTTATATTGGTTCATTGTTTAGCAAACAGTATGTACAGAAAGAAATACTCATGCTTAAAGATGAAGAAATAGAAGAAATAAATATGCAATTGCAGTTAGAAGAACCTTTTATGACGCAAGACCAAGAACATGACATGGCAATGCAGCAACAAGCTGCCGGTGAAGATACAGGAGAACAATGATGGACAGAGAAGCAGCAATTAGAGACATGATGCAAAGTATGGCTGGCGGTAAAGCTAGTGAAGTCCAAGATAAGTTTAATGCTATCATGCAAGCAAGAGCAGGCGAAGCTCTCAGTGATTATAGGCAAGAGCTTGCGAAAAGTGTTTTTAAAAATCCAGATTTAGAAGCTATGGGTTTGGCAGATGGTGAAGATCACGTAATTGAGGTAGACCCTGCCGCCGAGCCTGAAACAGTTGAAACGGGAGACGATAATGAAGACGTTTAAACAATTCAGAGAAGGCGTTGAGGTAGATATCCAAGAGGCGCCAATGGATGGAGTCGAAAAAGGCTCATTAGAAGGCGACAAACATATGTGTGCAACCAAAATCTTTAAAGAAGGTTTCGGTGAAGGTACACCAATCACAGGCGAACACGCCACTCCAGACGATGAAGGAAATGTTGCTTGGTACAAGGTTATGTTTGAGCATGGTATCGAACAGGTTGAGATTTCAGAAGAAGGTGTACAAGTCCTTACACAAGAATCTCACATGAACCATAAGAAGAAAAAGTAAACGGAGAAAATAGATGGCATTCGCTAGTTCTAATTTAAAGTTGACACAAGTTCAGGCCGTAGTACGAGTCAGCGGAACTGGTGGAGATAGTGGCTCTATTGATCTTGATGTTGACTTACTAAAAGCCTCTGAGACTGTGAGCAGCCCTTTAGTAAATATTTCAAAAGTACATTGGTATTGTGATAAAACCGCAACCGTAACTATTAGCCGTAACGGTGTAGATATTATGTATGTACACGGAGACGGTTTCACTGATTGGTATGGCTTCTCTGAGAATACAGAGAACGATCAAGACATAGATATCAGTATCTCAAGCGGGGATGCTGTTGTTATCATTGAGTTGGCTAAGGTTGGTGGTTACGGTCCATCAGAACACCAAGGTGCTGACGGTAATTTAGGAGCTAACTAATGAAACTCATTAAAGAACTTAACGAAGATTTGAAATATATTGTAGAAGAATCAGAGTCAGGTAAGAAGAGCCTTTATATTGAAGGTGTTTTTCTACAGTCAAATCTACAAAATAGAAACGGTCGTGTATATCCTAAAGAGATAATGGGTAAAGAAGTTGACCGTTACATGAAAGAACAAGTTGCAACTAAAAGAGCATACGGAGAATTGGGCCACCCTGACGGTCCTAGTATTAATCTAGATCGTGTTTCACATATGGTTACTTCTCTTAAAGAAGATGGCGATAACTGGATTGGCCGTGCTAAAATTTTAGAAACCCCGATGGGTAAGATTGCAAAAGAATTAATACAAGAGGGAGCTGGCTTAGGTGTTAGTTCTCGAGGCCTCGGTTCACTAAAAGAGAACAGTGAAGGTATTAATGAAGTACAGGATGACTTCATGCTTGCTACAGCAGCAGATATTGTTGCTGATCCTTCTGCTCCTGATGCTTATGTTCAGGGCATAATGGAGAGTAGGGAGTGGGTATTTGTTAATGGAGTTTTCCAAGAAAAGGAAATTGAAGAAACCCAAAAGTATATTAAGAAAGCAAGTAGTAGAGATTTGGCCGAGGCTAAAGTAAAAGCTTTCCAAAACTTTTTAGAAATTATATCTAAAATATAAAATTTTTATAAATATATTGATACTGATTTAATCAAACCGTAAAGGAGAGAAACGATGGGTGTAGAGTCCAAAATTAGAGAGCTTATGGAGGGTCAGGCAAATCGACCCAAAGATAAGTCTCAGGGCGATGCAACTAATCCTACCCAAGGTAGCTCTAATCCGAATCCTGAAATGCAAGACCTTAGTGGTTCTAGCAATGCAGAAGGCGGATTAACTTCAGAAGTAGGAAAGGCTGCAGCTGCCAAAGCAAGCAAAGACAACACACTTCCTAATGGCAATGGCGCTAAAGAAGCTCCTGCAAACTATGTCAATGACAAGCCAAGCGAAACTGATGTAATGAAGAAGGCTTCTGCCGGAAACGTACACCAGGAAGAAGCAGAACTTGAAGATGATGAAGTTCTTGCAGAAGACGAAGCCGTTGAGGAAGATGTAGCAGAGATTACCGAAGAGGAATTCGATGCTGAAGATGTTCTCGAGGAAGAAGATGTTGTTGAAGAAGAAGTTGCGGAAGAGGATGTTCTTTATGAAGAAGATCTGATGGCACTTTTTGCTGATGACGAAAATCTCACAGAAGAATTTAAAAACAAAGCAGCTGAAATTTTTGAAGCTGTTGTAACATCTCGTGTAGCCAGCGAAGTTGAAGCTATTGAAGCTGAACTTGAAGAACAGGCTAACATTGAGTTTGATTCTAAGGTTGAAGAGCTTGTTGAAAACGTAGACAAGTATATGGCATACTGTGTTGAGAACTGGATGAATGAAAATGAATTGGCAATCGAAAACGGTCTCCGTAACGAAATTACTGAATCATTTATCAAAGGAATGCAACAGGTATTCACTGAGCACTACATTGAAGTGCCTGAAGAAAAGTATGACGTAATGACCGAAATGCAGAGTAAGCTTGATGAACTTCAGAACAGACTCGATGAGCAGGTTCAAAAGAACATTGACCTTAACGAAGAATCAGTTGCTCTAAAGAAACAGAAAATCTTTAGCACTGTTTCTGAAGATCTAGCTTCCACAGAAAAAGAAAAGTTTGCTACATTAGTAGAGGACATTACTTATTCAGGTGCTGAGTCTTATGAAAACAAACTCACAGTTGTTAAAAATAATTATTTTGCAAAGACTACTGAACATATTTCCGAAGATAAATTAGAGGATACAGTAGATGAGCTTAGCGCAACAGATAACACTATTATGTACAAGTATGCTAATGCAATTGCAAAAGGTTCAAAGTTTTAATTTTTTATAAATAGTAAAGATTGTTATAATAAAACCACAATAAGGAGACATTAATGTATCTTTCAGAACAAGTTGAGAAAAAGTGGGAACCCGTCCTTAACCATGAGAGTCTTTCACCGATTAAAGACACTTATCGTAGAGCGGTAACTGCTGTAGTTCTCGAAAACCAAGAGAAAGCATTGCGTGAAGAGCGTGCTGCTTTGTTTGAAACTGCTCACACTAACGCTACTGGCGCTAGTGTTGATAACTATGACCCCGTATTAATTAGTTTGGTTCGCCGTGCGTTGCCAAACCTGATGGCCTATGACGTAGCTGGTGTACAGCCTATGACTGGTCCTACTGGTTTGATCTTCGCAATGAAATCACACTACTCTAGCCAGACAGGTACTGAAGCTCTGTTTAACGAAGCTGATACTGACTTCACTGGCGCCGCTTCACCTGCACACGCTGGTAGCAACCCTTTTGATGGCAGTACCTACACCACTGGTAACGGTATGTCAACATCAGCTGCTGAAGCTAAAGGTGATTCAGCTAGTAACGATATTGCAGAAATGGCATTCAGCATTGAGAAGACCACTGTAACTGCTAAGTCACGTGCTCTTAAAGCTGAATACACAGTTGAACTTGCCCAGGACCTGAAAGCAATTCATGGTCTTGACGCAGAAAGCGAACTGAGCAATATTCTTTCTCAGGAAATTCTCGCTGAAATCAACCGTGAAGTTATTCGTACTATTTACAAAGTCGCTAAGACTGGTGCTGCTTCTACAGCAACTCCTGGTACTTTCGACCTTGACGTTGATTCAAACGGACGTTGGTCTGTAGAACGCTTCAAAGGCCTCATGTTCAACATTGAACGTGATGCTAACGTAATTGCACAAGACACTCGTAGAGGCAAAGGTAACTTTATCATTTGTTCTTCTGACGTAGCTTCTGCACTTGCTATGTCCGGCGTACTTGACTATACTCCTGCTCTTTCTACTAACTTAAACGTAGATGACACTGGCAACACATTTGCTGGTACTCTGAACGGTCGTTACAAAGTGTATGTTGATCCTTATTCAGCTAACACTGGCAACGCCAATCAGTTCTATGTTGTTGGTTACAAGGGTACTTCTGCTTATGATGCAGGTATTTTCTACTGTCCGTATGTTCCTTTACAGATGGTTAGAGCTATTGATCCTGGTACATTCCAGCCAAAAATCGGCTTCAAGACTCGTTACGGCATGATTGCTAACCCATACGTTCTTAGGACTGATGGTACTACTGATGCAGATACATTTACTGCTGATCGTAACCAGTATTACAGAGGCGTTAAAGTTACTAACTTGATGTAATTTGGAATAAAAAGAATCCCAATAGGGACATTTTTGAGGGGGCTATTCGTAGCCCCTTTTTTTTGCTTTACAAATCTTAAAAGATCAAGTATTATATATAGTGTCGAAAGGTAACAAATACGTTACTTTTCTATACACACCAGTATATAAACCCACGATTAAAAATGCCCAAAAGGCAAGGACTTGTAAAAAATGAACAAAAATAGCGTTATTGATTTTGATCTTATCATAGCATTAGCAAAAACTGTATTATCGATATGTGTAGCAATTGCACTACCAGCAGTCATTCTATATGCTAATGCTGGATTCTAAAGTAACTTTATTTTTTATTGTGTTTTGTGTACACTTATTTGTAAATCACGACTTTGTTCCTAGACTTACAGGTATTATAAATAGTAGATACAATCAAGGTAACTACTATGGCATACACACCACTGATAAATGTATCTGAAGGCGGATGGGACGCTGGGAACCCTAGTGAATTAGATTATTTGAAACCGAATGGTTTTAGATTTCAAGTTCACAATATTCCTAACGTCTCATACTTCTGCCAGTCTGCAAATATTCCCGACATCACGTTAGGTGAAGTACAAACCCCCACACCATTGGTAGATTATTTTACTCCCGGTGAAAAAGTAAACTTTGGTGTATTAAATATACGCTTTCTTATTCAGGAAGACATGACTAATTATAAAGAGTTATATAATTGGTTAATAGGTTTAGGTAATCCTGAGAAAACAGAACAGTATACAAATTTTATACAAAGTCAAAATTATAGATTTCCGTTAGCCAATGAACGTGCAGTAGAACAGTTGGCTCCTTATAGTGACGCTTCACTTTTTGTTTTAGATTCAAATAACAATCCTCAATTAAGAATTGTTTTCGAGGATTCCTTTCCCATTGCATTAGGCGGTTTAGACTTTGATATAAGTTCCGGGTCAACCGAATACTTCCAGGGCATTGCGTCATTTAGATATAGGCAGTATAAAATAGAAAACATTTGACATTTGCCGTTATAGTATGTTATACTGTAACGATTTTATTATATTTTTGAGGTTATTATGATTACTTTGGACGAACTACAAACCGAGTGGAAGAACGATTGCAAAATCGATCAATTAAATTTGGGGGCCGAATCTACTAAGACACCTGAATTACACTCAAAATATTTAAATCATCTTACCACATTTAAATTACAACTCAGAAAAAATTTATCTCAGAAGTATTCTTTGAAACACATAAAAAGAAAATACTTTAGAGGTGAGTTATCTAAAGAAGAACTTACTCGATTAGGTTGGGAACAATATTTGGGTATTGCACCACTGAATAATCAAATGGATGATTTTTTAGATAGTGACCCGGATATTATTAAATTGGATGATAGAATAGAGTATACACAAGCCTGTTTGTATCAATGTGAGAGTATTATGAAGTCACTAAATAGTAGAACATGGGATATAAAAAATGCTATTGAGTGGACCAAGTTTACAAACGGATTGATGTGATAAAAGTCAGCAAGAGAAATGAAGTACATCTTAAGATAGAAACAGAGCCTGGTATATCACAAGAGCTCAACGATTTCTTTACCTTTGATGTGCCCGGTGCTAAATTTATGCCACTGTATCGTAATCGTATGTGGGATGGTAAGGCACGTTTATATAATATGTACAGACAAGAACTGTACGTAGGACTTCTACCTTATTTAAAAGAGTTTGCTGACACCTTAGAATATCCGCTAGAAATAAATATAGAGGACATAGGCGATCCTCTTTCAATACAATACATAGAAAACTTTGCTAAAAAACTAAAGCTACAAAGCGGAGGCAAAGACATTGAAATCCGAGACTATCAGGTCGAGGCTGTTAAACATACTAT
>Ga0255765_1001938_pt1 | contig 24566 bp, 19 predicted proteins | sample 041ome_8_FD_179965 | JGI IMG/M metagenome (GOLD analysis project Ga0255765, IMG submission 179965) | Coastal salt marsh microbial communities from the Groves Creek Marsh, Skidaway Island, Georgia - 041407BS metaG (version 2) | ecosystem: Environmental > Aquatic > Marine > Intertidal zone > Salt...
ACACACACATCGTCGTCGTAATAATACTAATAATAATAATAATAATAATAATAATAATAATAATACTAATAATAATGGCACCGAGAACGCCTTCGTCGGTCCATCCTCCCGCGAATGATGATGTGAACGAGCGAGCTGTGCGAAAAGTTGAGCTGAGTAAATATCACTTACAATTCCAAGCTGAAATGCGGAACTGCGAAATGCAAAACATAGAAATGGACAGGTTGCGTCACCAAGAAAGAATGAAAGCACGAGATATTGAGCACGCGCGAAAGTTGAAAGAAGATTTGGATTGGCACGAGCAAAATATGAAGAAAGACCGATCGGAAAAAGAACAAAAGATGGAGTTGGAACGAGAAATGTTAAAATTGAAAAGAGAACAGCTGGAATTTGAACGAGAACAACTGGCGTTTGAACTAGAACGAGATCGAAAGAGGAGTAAAACGAATTAACAGCATGGATGTTCAGGAAGATTATGACATCAGCGACAACGAGGAAGGGTATACTACTGATAACGAGAAGTTCGCTTTACTCGCAGACGAGGACATCGAGCGGTCGATTAAGCCCAATTTTTATCAGCGGTGTCGAGAGATTCGCAAAAGTAACCAGGACGTTTTGAATCGAATGAGAAGCGTTTACGTGGATCATGCGTTCGTACAGGAGACCATAGAGAAACTCGGAGGAGAGCAGACTTTGCCTGTTGTCTTTGCGAATTTGCGGTGCGGCGCGTGGTATACGGATTTACGGAAAGCAAAAACGTGCACATTCAAATCCATCGACGGACATAACTTAAATCACCAATTTTCGCAAAGTCGGTTGAATACGCACGTTTTGTTAGAAGCGAGTCGAGATGGATCAGCATCTAAAGTCATCATAGTGGACGCGACGAAGAGTAAAACGAAACGGTTTCCAGACGCTTTGGCCAAGACTGTTCCGATATGGTGTGCGACTATTAATCGAGCGTGCGAAGTGATTGTAAAAAACGCTCGGATTGAAAAAGATGAATTTCCGGATTTCTTGAGCGAAAACGAATTACACGCGATTGAGACGAAAATGGCGTCGTTCGTGGAGACATTTTTGAGCGTGGTTCCCGAGACACACTTCGCGGAGATTAAAGAAGGTTTGGAAAAGTCTGGACCGCTTCACTGTGAGTACGTTTGTAGGAACAATTTGGAGAATATCGTCGCGAGAAGTCGGGAAAAAAAGAAGGCGACGGTTTTGTATCTTCTGAGCGCCTCGATGCCGCTGACGAAATCCGGAGAGAGATGTAAATTCGAACTAGGTAATAAGACGATATCGTACAACTACTTTCCGGGTGCCGCAGACGACGAGGAAACGTGGGCTTTCGATTTAACACCGAAGCAGTTCCAACGACACATGGAGAAGTTTGTTTCGTGCGAAAGCTCGAAAGCGTGCGAACGTTTAATCAGAGAAGTGATACAAACGGGCAGCGAGGATGACATGGACGGGAATGAAAATGAGGATGTGTTTATATCCTTAAAAGATGCTTTAGACTCAAATGTATACGTTGGAACGTTTCAAGCGCTTCTCAATGGGAACGCGAGAGAGGAGGATGTTCACGCGGTTTTATACGTTGGTTCAAAACACTCGCCCAATTTTTCAGTCAAGCGCGAAGACACGAAGGACTATTTACACGTGCCTTTAAAGTTTGCTAAGCAGAAAAGAGGTGATATAGAAGAAAAATTACCGATATGCGTGGAGTTTTTGATGAAACATGCAACCACAGAAGGTAAAAATACAGGCGTTTTCGTGTGTTGCGACGATGCGAAAGATCTCTCGATTGCAGTCATCGCTGCGTTTCAGTTGGTCAAGAACAAAGCACACTTACCGGTAGACTTTACGAAAGAAACAGTCAGAAAAGTTCTACTGCTGATCGCGACTCAACATTCGATTGCTAATCCTTGTCAAGGCACTGTGAAGCAAGTGTATGCGTACGTGATGACGCTGATAAAACAAACAACGATTAGTGCACATAGAAGAATAGAACCACGTGAGGAAATATAATGAATTAGAATAGTACATACATACATAGTAATATCGCAGTTTTCTCTGTCTAAACGCAAAGTCTGTACGTCACATACCTCCCCGCGGTTTCACTCGGTCTAATAATTCTCACGACTTGCCCTCTACGCATCCCATAATATCTCGCCACGGGGTCGTGCAATTGAATCCTCGGCAACTGTGTCTCTCTCACTTTATATCTTTCCAACAACGTCTTCTTCTCCTCATCGGTTAGCAAAACATGTTTGGGAACTAAAATATGGTCGGTAATATTCACCAATAACTCCGTCTCTTGAAAAGTTTCGATGATGAACTTTTGTTGCTGCACCTCCAACAGCGACTGCTTCGCGAACGGCGTCAAGGAGCTTCTAATCACGATAATCGCTCGCATAACGTTCTCCTCTCGCATTCTCTTCGCGTAATCTTTAATCATCTTCACCCCGACTTTCTCTTCCTCCGGGAAAAACACGAATATGTTTTCCGACGGATCGTCTCTTTTCGGAACCATAATAGTTAAATGCTCTCTCGACACTTCCCCGAATTCCTCCAAAAACGAATCCTTGTCTCGTTCCAACTCTTTTTGGGAAACTAAATACCCGCGAGAGGCGAGCATTTTAGAGACGGTTTTCCGTATTCTAAACAGTTTCGTTTTGCTATCTTGTTGTATCATTTTTGCTTATTTGTTTATTTGTTTATTTGTTTATTTGTTGTTGTTGTTGTTGTTCTTATTGTGTGTATTCGCCGCTAGCCGTCAATTTTACAATCTCACGACTCTGTTCTTCTCGCTCTGAATACTATTTCTATCTCAAACTCTCTTTGGAAAAGAAATTTGCCCTCTTTTCTTTCGTATTCGACAGCTGCTCGATGACGATCGCTTTTATACCGCGAGTAGTGTAAGCGTGTGTGTGTGTTCTTACGCGTCGTGCAAAATTGAATGACGATCGGGAGTCGTTTTTAATGGCGAGGAAGAAGAGCCCGAGGCAGCAGCGAAAAAGGAAAAACGAAAACAAAAGGAAAAAAATGAAACGCGCAAGCGCAACGTACACACATTAATACGCGTTCTACGTGAATTACGCGCTTCTACATGTCTAAAGTTCTACACATCTATCTATTTCCTGATTCTACGCGAAACGAACGCTCTCTTTCTTTTTCATTTCGCCAACGGGAGCGTTCACTCGTAACTTTTCCATGGCTTTTGCGACCACTTGACTCGCGCTTTGTTGAAAGCGCTTGCTCTCGGTTTTCGGTAAAACAAAGTCTTGAACAGAGAGGTTGTGCTGCTGCTTTTCCGGGTCGTCGTTTTGATTATCGAGTAAAGTATTCTCCGTGGCGCGTTTGACGACGTCTCGTGCGGCGGCTAGAGCGAAAACGCCGGCGGAGCGACACTGCTCGTCGACGCCGCGAGCGTTTTCGATTCTAGCGATGGAGGTGATTTTCTCAATCGCGGCAAAGAGTTTGGACGTTTTCGTTTCGTGACGTTCTGCTCTGTCACTATCGTCGTCCTCCTGATTGTGACATTCTTGTAACGAGAGCATCAATTCTTCCTTAGCCATGATATCTGGCACAACCATTAACGCTCTCGCGCACGCTACCAACGCGCTCGACCGGACGCTCGGATTGCAGTGCTTCAACAAAAACGAGTCGTGTTTGGTGAGCGTCGCGAGCGTTGCCAACGAAGTATTAAAGGAGTTGACGGCGTTTTGTGTCCGGCAGCAACATTCGCCGATGCAATCCAACATTGCGGATAAAACTATAGCTTCGCTACCTATGGAGGAAGATAAATCGGCCATTTTTTCTAACTGGGATGATAACGAAACCAATAACGGGGCGACGATTGTCGGACCTATGAGCGCCGAACGAGTTCTATGACCGATTCGCCCGATACCTCTGTTTTGGTTTTCCAAAGCTTTCGGAGCGAACACGCGCGTTTTACCGCTCGTTGCAGCAATCGCTGATTTTTCGCTTTCTCCTGGCTCGAGAGAAGCGCTCGATGATGGAGGAGGCAATGCCGATAACGTCTTCGCGGCTTGCGCGATGCAACTCAAAACCTCCAGTTTATGACTCGAATCGCAACTCGTTCCATCGAACGCATGACCAATGGCTGTTGGAATAGACTCTTCCGGAGCGTTTTCAAACAATCTCGTTAAACCGTTCATGCGCGATATTTCGAGCGCTTTCACCGAAGGCGTCGGTGGATTCGCGTGTAATAGCGCGATTGAAAACTGACCAGCTACGGAAAAGAGTTCATCTGGGACGGTTTCAAACATTTCTGCTAATGCATACACGGCACCTTCCTGTGCGTCTGCTAAATCTGCATCGGCAATGTGTTGGGAAGGTTTGACGCGCCGCAAAGCGTTCAAAGCTTCGCGCAAAGTTCGCGGTTTTGGAAGCTGTTTTAAATGCCGCTTCAAATTCTTCGCGTTCGAATTCTTCTGCGTGAGCTCGTCGTCATCATCTGAGTCGATATCGTACGCTCGAAACTCTTCATCGTCCTCTTCAGAGTCGTCCTCTTCATCTTGCTCGTCTACTTCTTCGATATCGATGGTTGGTCCTTTCTCTCTTTTGCTTTCCCCTTCGACAGTTTCCGCCTCGTAAAAAGAAGATGGTAACACTTTCGACGCGTCGTATTCACCAAGTGTCACTTTCACGTTTGATTCCCACTCGGCTTCGTTCGCGCTTCGATATCCATCGTCGTCGTCGTCGTCGTCCTCGCCTTCATCTGGATCGAGAAGGTCGGTATCGCCATCTACCGGTGCGTTTAAATCCAACATCGTTGGATTTTCTGTGTTCATGGCCAACGAAAATTGTTTGGCGATTCGCGACGCGTGCGCGCGATTTTGTGCTGAGGACGATTCTAATCGAGACGATATGCCGTCGACAATGTAAGACGTCATCGTCGTGCCATCGTTGAATTTTCCACTTTCGATGCCGTTGACGAACTTTTCCCACGAAGCGCCGGAAGATTGCGATAGGATTAATGTCGCGTTTATAATAGCCGCCAAGTGGCCCTTCGCTTTCGCTGAACTCCCGACGACAAACTCTTTCGACGCCCATAACTCGCACGCGCTCACTATAATCGCGTGTTTGAAGTCTTCAACGCTCACATTTTCCGATGCGATTGCTCCGGCTTCGTCTCCGTTTTTTTCATCAGCGAGATAATCTGTGGGTAAAGGATTAACAATCAACAGACGAAGCAGCGACGGGAGTACATTCCTTGGACACCCTTTTCGAAGTAGCAACTCCTCCCCCATGAAGTATCTGGTCGTTTCGCACTTCCAAAATCTCAGCTTTAACATTTGACGAAGCACGCGTTCGCAGTCGCGACTGGCGCTTGTGTATTTTTTCCTCCCGAAAACGTCAACAACAACGCTTTCGATTACTTTGCAACACGCCCGCGTATCTGATATCGAGTCTAATACGCGCGCTAGACTCTCATCCTTTTGATCAACGAACTTTTTTCCATCTTGTTCTTCCCGTTCTTCTTCTCTAAAATGAACAAAAGCAATCGCATTCGCGCACTTATCCGCGTATCCTCTTCTAGACAAAATTTGTAAACACGTCGACGCGAGAACAATGCTTCTACTTGCGTTCTTATCACTGCTATGCATTTCTCTATCGCGCACTCCCTTCCGATGCGGTAACAGACAACATCCCCTGGCAAACATTTCCACCGCTCCAATCTCTCGTTCTTTTTCTTTTTGATGCTCTTCTAAAACTAGACGCTCGTACAAGCGTTTCTTCAAGATTAAATCGGCGCGTTCGCACGCGTTTAAAAGCGTCCGCATTTCCTCCGAAGCGCGCTCTAGATCGCAATAGTACTTCTGGGCGTTCGTTTCGTTCGTAACTTCTTCACTATCCCGTAAAAATTCACCCGTCTCGAAGAACGACGTCGCCGGCGCGTCGGACGTCGTCGAGCTACATTCCATCTCTACGCACTCCTTGAACATTTCCGCCATCGCTTTATTCGCGTTTTTTATTCGAGAATCGCTCACATCTGCGTTTAGCATCGCGTTCACGAAGTGCTCCTTCGGCACGATCTGTTCCCACGCTTTGCGCAGCGTATCATTTTTGGTATCCTTCTTATTAGAAATATCTTCATCAGAGACTTCTTTCTTCTTCTTTAACTTCTTCTTCTTCTCGTGCGTCGTCGTTTTTTCTGCGATAACCGCCAGCAGCGCTTCCACGCCCGCGAATACATTCGTCGTTCTTTTCTCTCCATCTTTCCTTCTTCTTTCACTTCTTCTTCGTAAATCTCTGTATCTCTCCACGCGTTTCTTCTCTAAACTCAAGTACTCTTTTCGCTTCTCTTTGTCTTCTTCTTCGTCGTCGTCAAAGAAAATCACCAATCTGGTCACGTCCTCCAAAACTGATGATGAAATCGTTTCTTCTTCTTCTTCTTCTTCTTCCGTCGTCGTCGTTTTCATTTTCAATCGCTCCGCGCAGTAAGAGTAGAACTCAGAGAAGAACTCAATCGTCTCGTCGTCGTCGCAGTACGTCTCTGTCGTTGTTTTCACCATCCTCGTCATCCACACGTATCACATATATATTACGATGAAAAAGTGAGAGAGTGAGTGGAATTTATTATTATTGAGAAGAAGAAGAAAAAAAGTGCAAAACAAAAACAGTCGTCGTTTTGGAGCAAAAAAGCGTCAGAGCGGCGGCGAATCCAAAAACACGCAACAACAACAACAACAACAACAACAACAACAACAACAACAACAACTCTTTTCTACTGCGTCAACTACTCTTTGTCGAGAGAGAACGACGAGAGCATTATGGGAGGAGGAAAGAAAACGAAACGAGACGATGATGACGATGTGGAGGCGAAAAAGCTGGCAAAGAAACGAGCGAAGAAAAAGAGGAAGATGAAAGCGCAGGAGGAGAACGACGACGAGAAGAACATCGGGTATGATAATTTTGTTGAGGTTCCCGATGCGGACGACGACGAGTACGAAGGAGGATTTGAAGACGACGGTAATAGAAAAGAAGAAGAAGACAAAGAAGGAGAAGAAGAAGAGAAACAAAAAGAGGAGAAGAAGAAGCCGCCGAAACCTGGAGAGTTCCCACTGTCGAACACGAAAGTGTACGTGGGGAACTTGTCCTGGCAAATCGACGACGAGAGTCTCAAACGCGCGTTCGTGGATATCGGCGAGATTAAGAGCATCGTCTGGATGGAGGAAAAGTTGACGAAGAAGTTCTTAGGCGCCGGAGTCGTCGAGTTTCACTCGGAAGAAGAGGCGACGAAAGCGGTGGAGAATTCCGGGAGGATGGTTTTGAAAAGAGAGTGTAAGATACGGCGTTGGGAGCAAAGAGGGAACACCGCGGAGGAAAGGAAAGCGGCGGCGGAGAGAGGCGAGTCGTTGCCGAATAGCAATCAAAAAGAAAAGAACAAGAAGAAGTTTCCAGAGATGGGGGAAAAACCTCACGGATGTTACACGTTGTTCATGGGAAATTTAGACTTTAACATGACGGACGACTTCATATGGGATTTCTTCAAGCAAAACGCCGGAGTGGAAATGATTAAAGTGAGGTGGTTGGAAAACCGAGACACCGGGGAGTTTCGAGGACAAGGATACGCCGACTTTAAAAAAGACGAAATCGACCAAGCGGCGACGTTACACAACACGCCGTGTATGGGCGGTAGGCCGATAAAGTTAGATTGGCAAGCGCCTAGAGGCTCTCGTTGAATAAATATCTTCTACATCAATTACATGCCCGCGCTAACTTTTGCCGAAATTCTAATAAGAACTTCTTCTTCTTCTACTCTTTCTTATCGTTTTTTGCGTCCTCTTGTTTCTCCTCCGCCAGCGCGACTTGCGGACACGAATCGTCCACGGCGAACAAATCGTGTAAAGCGATGATTGGCGTCATCAAAAGTCTCGCGATGTTTGTGTCGTCGTCGTGTTCGTTTATTTCATTGTCACTCTCGTCGTAATAATGCTGTCGATTTCTGACGCAAAGCGCCATTTGAAACAGAGGCAAATACGCCAACGACCCGTAAAACATCCTTCGGGCGCTCGTGATGTTCGCTTTTTGACGAAACATGAGCGCCGTCGCAACGAGCGGCGCACCCAAAGCGACCGCTTCGTACCGAAACGAAGAATCTTTAGACACCAGACCAACATTCTCGGCGATAAATCCAAGAGGTAAAAGCATCAACGAATTCCGAACCGCCACGTTCGCGGCTCTTCGCAAAGTTGGATCAAACGAAGGGTGCGTCAACATTCGATACCCGCCTTTAATGTAATCATCTCTACCCATAGTCGCTAGGGCCATAAAGTGCGGCATTTGCCACAAATACACCGCTAAAGGAAGAACCATGCCTTTGGCGAAATTCTCTCCTCCTAAGAGACTTGAAATACTAGTACTACTACCACTACTACTACTGCTACTACTGCTACTACTACTACTACTACTGCTGCTACTGCTCCAACCGCTCGTATCATCGTTGTTCGATATCAACTTCAAATCTGCCGCCGCCGCGTATCCCATCATCGGCGGAATCGCTCCCACGACCGCCCCTACCCACGTGTTCAACCAGTGCACTTGCTTCAAAGGCGTGTACACGAACGCGTACAACAAAATGTTTCCACCACCTAACATCGCCGTCGTCTCGTTCGTATATTCGTTCAAATACCACGTCCCGGAAATCCCGCTCGCCGCCGCGAACGCAATCGCGTTCCCTAACGACAACCTCCCGCTCGGCAAAGGTCTTCGCATTGTCCTCGCCATCATCCCGTCTTGCTTCTTCTCCAAAATTTGGTTCAAACTGTTCGCGGAAAACGCGCACAACGCCGTCCCGAAAGAAGCGTTGAGTATCGTTTTTATTTTCTCTTCATCCAGAAGAACAAATTGCTGCTGCTTTTGCTGCTTCTGCTGATAATGCTGCTGCAGCCACGACGAGGAGGACGAGATTAAGGAGTTCTTCTTCTTCTCTGTCGTCGTCGTTCCCGTTGTTGTAACAGGTTGTTGGGTGGTGCCTAAAACCGCCCCAGCCGCCGCCGTGCTGACGACGAACACGCTCAGTTTAAACTTTGATAAATCTTTGTACGATTGGACGACGTTTTTTATTTTCATCATCATCGTTGTCATTTGCATCCGTTGATGATGATGATGATGACGATGAAAATGTTTTTGACGACTGTAGTAGTAGTATTCTTCTTCTCACAACTCGTCGTCGTCTGTATCGTCTGAATCGCAAAGAAAAAGCAGAGTTTCAGAAAAACGAGTATATAATAAGAGACTTCTTTCGCTCTTCTTCTTTCGTTCTTCTTCTTTCGTTCTTCTTCTTCTTCTAAAAAAAAACGACGACGACGAATACCCGATGATGACGCACGAACACAAACTCTTCTTCTCTCTCTTTCTTGTGATGAAAAGTTTTGTTTGTTTGTTTTTTGATTTTTTGTTTGTTTTTTGTTTTCTTGGAGAACTGGAAGTTTTGGGACGAGGAGACGACACTTTTACGACGGTGATGATGAGGATGAGGATGAGGATGATGAGGATGATTTCGAGCCGTCGTTGTTTCTGTTGTTCTCCAAACTCGTCGTCGTCGTCGTTACCACAAAAGAATACGAAGTTTGTGGTGAGGAGGAGGATTCAGACGACGACGAGAGCAGAAAAAGAAAAAGCAGAAAAAGCATTCACAAAAGGCGAAGAAGAAGAAGAAGAAGAAGAAGCGAACAACAACAACAACATTAGTAACGGTCCTCCTCCTCCTCCTCCTCATCATCGATTGAGAATACGCGAAGGCAGACACGCGTTCGAGACGAAAACGGCGAAAGAAATGCAACGACTGTTTCTCCACTCGTTAAGAAGAGGAGGAGTGAAAGAAAATAACGAGGAGGAAAGAACGATGACGTCTCGCGATATATATGTCGTCAAACTCTCGGGAACCGGGAAGGCGCCGAAACAGAAGAAACCGGAATTTAAGAAGAGCGAGTTTAGACCGGTTTTGATCAAGAACGAGTTGAAAGTGCAACTGATCCGGTTTACGGAGACGCAGAGTTTTACCAAGAATTTCGCGGTGCACGATGAAGAAGTGGAGGGGATACTCGAGGACGTGGTCGCGAACGGCGGGTACGGGAATTGGCGGGTGGATATGCGAGACGAGACGGCGTACGATATTCGAGTGACGAAGAGCGGAGACGCGTTCGTGTCCAGGAGTAAAAAGAGTAGGAGTAGTGTAGAAGAAGAGAGTAGTAGGAGTAACCACGACGACGAGGATGAATCGAAGAAGACGAACGGCGCGGACTCGACGAAGAGATTAATCAACACGACGAGGAAGAACGCGTCGTTTTTAGCGAACGACCGGGAGAAGAAACGGTTGATGCGAGCCGATGACCCGTTTTTAGTGCAAGTGGGCGTCTCTACGAAAGATGGGAAGATTAAAGCGGCAAAGAGGGATAAGTATAAGCAAGTGGAGGAGTTTTTACATCACTTGGAAGCTTCCCTTCCTGTTGCATCGGACGAAGAATATACATCTGCAAAGAAACCACTTAACATCGTCGATTTGGGATGCGGGAACGCGTACTTGACGTTTGCGACGTATTCGTTTCTGAAGAATACAAAGAGTATGGACACGAACGTCGTCGGTGTAGACGTGAAGAGGCAAAGCAAAGAGCACAACGAAGCGGTGGCGAAAGAGTTAGGTTGGGAGCGGGACGTTTCTTTCGTCCAAGGGACGATTGAACAGGCGGAGATACCTGGTTCTGAAAACGTAGACGTGTGTATCGCTTTACACGCGTGCGATACGGCGACGGATCAATCTTTGGTTCGAGCGGTGCGATGGAAGACGAAGTTGATATTAGCGTCTCCGTGCTGTCATCATGATTTACACGTTCGCATAAAAAAGAGCGTAACGTCGTCGTCGTCGTCGTCGTCGTCGTCTGTCTTGTTAGCTCCAATGACGTCTATTGCAAGACATGGCATATTGTACGAAAGAACTATAGATAACGTGACAGATGCATGGCGCGCTTTGGTGCTGCGTATACTCGGGTATAAAGTCGACGTCGTTGAGTTCATCGGCGGTGAACACACCGCTCGAAATACGCTCATCCGCGCGCGATATACCGGTGCAAAAGCGACGAAGGAATTGTGGGATGAACACGACGCAATGGTATCATCGTTCGGGTGCGAATCTTACTTGACAGAAGCTTTGAAAAAGGAATTGGAGAGTCGAAGGATATCCGTTACTTGAGTTTTTATGGTTGTTTTCCTTACAATGATCCATTGTTATTAATATCAGTCCACTCTATACGGCGACATCTGATCATCGTTTTTTGCGGTGCTAGTATAATTCGGCGAAGTTCCTGAAGGAGCCTCAGGAGCCGACGCCGGGGGAGTAGCAGTTGGTGCCGCCGCCGCCGCAGCAGCAGCAGCGTGTTGCGCCCGCAACGACGAAATCTGTACCACATTCTCCGCGTTACCACCACTATTAGCGCTGATGTTGTTGTTGTTAGACGAAGACATTTCCACGTCGCTACTCCCTTTCACCTCTCTCGCCATTATTCTTCCTTCCTCGTCGTGGTCAAACACCATCCATCGGTACCCTCTTCTTCGTTGGTACAATCTATACCCAAAATATCCAATCACAGAAAATACGACAAACAAAACAACAACCGCAATCCCAGCCGCCGCGCCTTTTGACAAAGTCACCGTTTTCCCGCCAATTGAAATTCTAACATTCCCGTCCTTGTATGTCTCCCAAGGACTCGAATCAAACTTCTCGCTGTCGCTTTCCTCTCCAGTGTACCACGCTTCAATAACTGACGCGCCTTCGTCTTTACACGTCGTAAACCGACTCTCGCACTCGTTCTGCGTGCACATGGTACTCTTTCCCGCGTAAAAACGATTGATATCTTTGGTTTGTGACGGCGTGTCCGCGCATCCGCACGTGCAATCGTAAAACGTCGCGAAGTTTTCGTTTAAGGCCGAGTTATGCGCCCCCGGGTCTGGGCACGAGTAAAACTTCGACGAGCACGCGGACGGCGTGCACTGCTGTATGCCGCCCGAATGAAACGCGTTCGTAATCAACGTCGGACAGTTGGAGTCTTTGCAACACGCGCACGAACAGTCCAAATACGTCGCAATATTCGTCCCTCCCGCGTTGTGTGACCCACTGTCTGGACAGCTCGCCACGTTTGAGGCGCACATGTTCGTCGTGCACAACTGCGGGTCCCCGACGTTGAACGTATGTTTTCTCGTCCCTAACTCGCACTGGCCGGGAAGACAACACTCGCACGAACAATCGTAGTCGAGCGCGTGTGCGTTCCTCGCAAAGAAGAGGACTGGAACACAGAAGAAGAAGAAGACAAAGAAGACAAACGGCGTCGACGATGACGACGATGCGGCGGTGGAGAAAAGCATTGTCACCCTTCTTCTTAAACAACAACGAAAGCGGCGAGGATGAAGAAAGTCTTTCTTAAAAGTGTGGATAAAAATGAAAAGAGAAAGGGCGTGTGCCTTTTTTTTTGGTCTGTCTGTGTTTTTTGTCTTTTTTCCTTTTTCATCGATCGAGTGCCTTTTTTTTTGAGCACGCGAAAATGGAGTTTATTTTCTTCGTTATAAAAATAGTATTACAAGTATTCGTGCGCGGATTCGAAACGCTCCCTCGACTTATTTACGGGGTCATTTTTCTTCTTCATCGGCGAATGTTGTTGCTGTTTTTGTTCTTGAGAAGACGATTTATTATTAGTATTATTATTAGCGTTCGGCGACGAGACGAACTTGTCCTTCATGCTTTCGACTTTCTGCGCGGTTTCCGCGGCTTTTAAAGCGCTGTTGACGACCGTATTGTTGCCTTGCAAAATGTGGTCGGTTTGTCGGACCCAGTTGTGCCCGAATTCCATGTTTCGTAAACCTTTCTCGCGCTTTTGGAACTTTAACATGGAGTAGGTGAAAATGCCGGCGAACCCGAGGTTGATGATGACGACGACGCCGAGACCGGAGACGACGCCGAAACGGTTGACGACAAACATGCACAGCGCGGCGTCGCCGGCAAGGAGGGCGATGATGAGCAAGAGTTTGACGACGTTGTAAAGGAAGAGGCGGATGGTAACTTCACGGAAGAATGCGACGAGACGATGCCAGGTCGTATCCTCAAAAATGCCTTCTTGTTGCTTTTCGACGTCGATGAATTCTTGTTCGGATTCAAAGAGTTCGGATTTCAAGTCACGCCTGCGTTTTTGCGCTTCGGTCATGTGCGCGCTGTCCGCGTCGTCGTCCTCAAAATCTTCTTCGTAATAGTAATTGTCGTTTACGTGTTCTCCTTCTCGAGTCGCAAATCCGCCGTGTGCTTTGGTGCTCATGCCTAAAGCGTCAAACGCGCCATCGATGACGTGTCTATATTGTTGCGGTAAATACGAAACGATGGTGTTTGGATTCATCCCAAAGGCGCCTCCTCCTCCTCCTCCTCCCCCAACGCCGGCTGTTGAAAGGAGATTATCCTTCGAATATGTCGGACTAATCGGCTGTTTTGCGTAGATCAATTCACTCCCCGAGTCTTGTCTCGAAAGCGTAGGACTACGCGGCAAAGATCGATTGCTCAAATTACTCAACCGGTCGTCGCTTAGCGCTCGTTCGTGATGTGTCAAAGACATAGAGTTACTGGGTTCGCGCAGACTTCCTTCGCGACTTATCACGGTGGATTCAACCCCTTTCTTCAACGTTTTCGCAACCGTCTCAATTATGCTTGGAGCACGATTGAGTTTCTTATTGCTACTTCCACTACTACTACCCACAGATCTCCCAGATAGGAGCAAGTGCTTATTCCCGCTATTCTGTCTCCGATGTTCACCCGGACCACCACTCGTCGTCGTTGAGGATCCGCTTCCACCCAATGCCTCTGCTCGCTCAATCTTCTCGTTGAATGAATCGTAACTTTTCGTCTCCTTGAAGGCCCGCTCGACGGAATCCAACGCCTCCGTCGACCACATCTCTAAAATCTCCGACACCGTTTCCGTAAACGCCACAAAATCCATCGCCACGCCGTGCGTTTTAAAATATTTCTGAAAGTGCGCTTCCATTTTCCCGCGCATCCACCGCAACGAGTGCGTCGTGCTCTCTTCTTTCTTCTTCAATTCACCTAAACGTAAACTCATTCTCTTCCTCCGCGTTGCCGACGCGCTTCGTTCGATTTTGTTATTATTATTATTATTATTATTATTACTATTCGCATCGCGCTCCTCCATCAACCCATTTTCTCTCTCTTTCCTCATGTAACTCTTCATCTCAGATCCAATCACGATTTCGCAGTCTTCGATCCATTCTTTGACGTGTTCTAAAGTCACTCCAAACCCTCTCTTTTGTTCCATCTTTCTGAACGTCATCGAGAGTTTCTCCTCCACCGACGCCTCGGTTCGTAAACAAACTAAAATCAACAAACGAAGCGTATCGATGTACGATTCCCCTTCGTTCGTTTCTCCTTCGTCAGACCTTAAAACGTCTAAAACGCTATCTTCTACATCTAAATCTACGCTCAGTTTCATCGCCCCGGTGGGTAAGCACGATATCGGCACGCTGTTCGGCAATACGGTTATTATTTTCTTCGTAACAGAATCGTCGTCCTCCGATGATGATTTCACAAAAAAGCCCGCGCAATTGTGCACGTTCGCGCCTTGTAAAAAGCTCAAAAACATCTTCTCCGAAGTAATTTGCGACCAAGGATTTCGGGAGTTCATCTCCACCAGTTTTACTATCGCGTCCATTATTTTATTACTCTTTCTTTTTGTCGTTTAATGTTTGTATATATAGCAGAGAGAGAGAGAGAGAGAGAAGTGCGAATTATGAATGAATTGTGGTGAAGACTTTTCTTGCAAGAAGAAGAAGAAAGAACAAAAAAAAACAGAGCTGACAGAGCTGCTTTTTCTCTTCTGAATTTTTCCTTCAAAAAAAAAGGAGTTGTCAAAAGTTTAAATTTCTTTATCACACACACTACTACTTTTGTAAGTATAGCACGCACAAACACACTCTTCTTAAAGTAATATATTATATATAATAATAATAATAAGAACACAACAAAGAGAGCAAAAGCAAAGATAATCATGCCACCAAAACCAGGAACGTGTTACAAGTGCGGACAAACCGGACACTACTCTCGAGATTGCGCGACGCCGAAAGAGTCGTGGTTGCCGAAAGATCAGAGAGAGGCACATTTTTCCTCTCTCACTGCTACCGCGACGACGACTACGAACAATAATAATAAGAACGATGATGTGAACGACAACAACAACAACAACTACGACGACGACGAGCGAGCGATGGACATCGGCGATGGTGGTGCGGGGGGAACGACGACGACACCAAAAGCAGAAGAGAAAGAGTCGAAACGGAAACCAAAGTTTTCCGTGGAGGAACACGTTTTAGGCCCGAACGGAATTCAAAAAGTCTACGAAACCTTCGCGGATGTGTACGATCGAGAAAGGAAAGGGAAAGGGAACGAGACGCACGATATTGCTTTGATATTAGGCATGTATAGAAATTGGGCGCACGAGATGTACCCGTACGAGGATCCAGATGTGGTGTTGGAGCGCGTGAGGAAGTTGAAGAACAACGCGCAAGTAAGGAACGCGATGCATAGTTTTATGGATATGGGCTTAGGCGAGGACGAAGATGGAGATACGAAGAAAGGTAAAGCGAGCGCGAAGAAGAAGACGAAAGAGAATAAAAGAAAGAGCGGCGATGGTGAAGACGTTGACGGCGACGACGACGAGGATGATATTGTCGGTGATGATGTGGAATTTCCAGACGACTCTGACGGAGGAGAAGATGAAGAGGAATACGACGATGTCGAGTTTCCGGACGACGACGAGGAGGAGGATGAAGACGCCATGGACGCCATGCGCGAAGCAGAAGGACTCACTAAACCAATGAAGAAGAAAAAGAAGAATAGTAACAAGAAAGCGGAAAATATGTTCGACGATGCCGTCGCGCCCGAGAAAGAAGCGTTTATGCTCCCTCCTTCAGACGACGATGAGGATAAGGACGAACCGTTAGATAAAGAACGCGCCGAGCAAGCTAAGAAAGCCAAAGAGGAAGCCGCTGCGGCGAAGAAAGCTCGGGCAGATCAATTGAAAGAGGAGAAAAGACGACGCGTTCAAGAAACGTTGGCAGCTATTAAGGCGAAGAAGGATGCGGCGTTGGAGAGAACCCATCAAAGTCAACGAGGAAACGCGGCTGCTTCGAGCTCATCGGATGATTCAGACTCCGATTCGTCCTCACTTTCGAAGCATTCATCTGATTCTTCCTCTTCTTCTTCTCTTTCCTCTTCGAGTGAATCCAGAGGTAAAAAAGGGAAGAAATCAACGAAAAAGAAGAAGATTGCTGCCGCCGTCGAGAAGAAAGAAGATATGCTGCCGCGGAAGAAATCGACGAAGAAGAAGAAGAGAATTTTGAAAAAGAAGAAAGATGTGGGAGGAGAAGATGGAGGTGCGTCAGAGGAGGATGCGGGGGCAATACCAGACGCTGTGAATTCGCCATTTCGGCCAAAATTGTTCAACCAATCATCTTCAGACGAAGAAGAAGAAGCCGAAAAACCGACTCGACAGCGCAGAGAGATCAAGGGCATGGCGAGCGATTCGGAATAAAAGAAAAAGAGAGAGAGAAAGAGAGAGACGGGAAAGATTAATATACTATTAGTATTATTATTATAACTTAGACATGGTCACCGGTGCTTCTCTCGTTAAGATCTTTACCTCGTCACCGATAATCTCCAACACTTGCGGGTTTGCGCCTAAAACGCCGAAAGACATGCCGACGTCAACTCTCCAAATTTTCCCGTCGCACTCGCAATTCGCTCCTTGCATTTGCGGGGTGTGCCCTACTACCAAACGTTTCACGGGAATGCCTTCGATTTCGTTGATCTTCTCTAAAGTTCTCGATAATAACGTGCACGCGTTCGTTCGTTCCGTATTCGTGGCGTAGTGTTCTGTCCCGTACGCTCGGTGCCAAACTACAGAATCCTTCACGCCGCCAATTGCCATCCCTAAAGCCACTTTCGTATCCTCGTCTTCGATCCGTTTACCGCGCATCCATTCCGAAACGCTCTTGTTCAACTTATCTAATCCAAAATCAACGTGTCTAGGCACCAATCCTCCGTGCGCGAATACGGTATCGTTGACGATCAACACCGTATTGTGCATGGACAGTTGTTGCGCCAACGGTCCGCCCGGTGAGAACAAACCAACCCTAGCGTTCGTCTGTTTTCTCCACTCGTCCATTTCGTCTTCTTCTTCTTCTTCTTCTTCTTCTTCTTCTTCGCCATCTTCTTGTTTGGACGATCGTCTTCTTCTTCTCCCGGGAACGGCGTCTTTACCAAACAACTTCACCAAGTGGTCCGAAAAGCGCATCGATTCGTGGAACGCGCCTCGAGAGACGTACCGGAAATCTCCGGAAATGTTCAAAACTTCGTGATTCCCGTTCAAAACAAACACATCTCCTCCCGCTTTCCTCGCCGCTTTCCCTAACTTTTGCAGTAAAATCAAAATCCCAATCTCGTCGTCGCCTCGATCCAACACGTCTCCGACTTGCACGAGCACCGTATCGCCGCCCACCCACTGAGGATTCACGTTATCGTCGTCGTCTTTACCGAGCACTCCGGCAATCCGTAACGCTCTTCGCGCTTGTTGAATGTCGCCGTGTAAGTCGCCAATCGCGACCACCCTCCCGTTCGTTTGCACGTGAAGTTTCGGGTAATTTGATTTTTTTTTCTCTGCGGTATTTTTTTTTTCGACGTCAGCAGTTTGAGAGGAGGACCCATTTTCACTCTCTGTGGCGAGTAATCGAATCGAGTTGTTTGATCTCCTCGTCGTCGTCGTACCTTTTTTACTCCTGTTGTTACAATCGTCTTTCAGAGAGATGGATTGAATCACTTTTTGACTCCTCCTCGTCGAATTCGTCGTCGTGTTATTAAATCGGACGATTGATGAGGAGGAGACAGAGGCTCGCGCGCTCGTCGTCGTCGATCGTAACGGATGATGATGATGATGATTTTTGGAGGTGGAGGAGGAGATAACGCCACGTACAATTTGTCGTGACGACGACGAGAAGGAGACAGAGGACGGGACACTTTTCCCGAGAGACGATTCAGACGACGATTCAGACGACGAGGAGGAGGAGGCGGACATTCCCGAAAGCGCTCGAATGTGCGTCGTATACTTGCCACTCAACATCATCATCGCGCCGCTGCTTGTGGGTGTCACGAGGAGTGCTTTGTGGAGTACGTTTTGATGGAGTCTCGAAAAGTTCGTCGTCCTTTGCGTGAGCGTCGTCCTGAACATTTTTATCAAGACTTCTCGTATATAAAAAAATTGATGAATTTTTGCCCACGCAAAAGTTGCTTGCGTACAAGTAGTAGTTTGTAGTATTGTTCACCAAGAAACAAACAGGACGCGAAAACGTTCTTCGTTTAAAAACGAGAAGAAAGAAAACCACGTATTAAACACGTTTTTCGAGCTATGTTGCTGCTATTACTGCTGCTATTAGTACTACACGCTTTCGTCGCCGTCGTCCAAAAACTCACGATTTTTTCTTAACAGTTGCTCGGCTTTCATCACGCGAGTCGTCGCCGGGTTGTTTTTCTTCTCCAAGTCCAACTCTAAACACAACGCCAACACTTCGTCCACGGAGTTCACGACTCTCTCCATCGCTTTCTTTGTGATTTCTAAGTCATCTGGTTTGTTCAGGGCTTTCTCGGTGGCGCCTTCGATGAGGATTTCGCTCATTCCCATTCTTTCCGTGGCGAAGGAGATATTCTTCTCCATGTCCTCGAGCGCGGTGGAGCGACAGATAGAAAGCTGTCGAGCGAACTTTGCAAAGTCTAAAAGCGTTTGCTTCGTCTTTCCTTCTCCTTCTTCTTTAACTTCTTTACTCCCATACAACTCTTTGTCGACGAAGGATTCCACCAACATCCTCCTCACCTTCCATCGCGCTCGTTCAATCGCCTCGTCGTCCTTGAACAACTTCGCCTTGTATCGACTCTGCGATATTTCTTTCACGCACTCGTCCGCTAAAAAAACCTCCGGTTTCATATTTCGCTTCCGAAACGCTTTCGCGCAAATCAAACAAATCTCCTGAAACGCCCCGAACACTTCCATGGAGACTTCGTTCTTCCTCATCGCCATCTTCGCGTCGTAGACGGTATCGAACGCCGCCTCTAAAAACTGCGACGAGTTATACTCGCTTTCCGAGAATTTCCGGACGAGCGCGTCCACGTCGCCGTTATTCTTCACGTACTCTTTACAGAGCGTCGAAAACTCGACTAAATCCACCACTCCTTTGTTAGTATCGTCACCAGTAGTACCTTCTAACTCGGACTCGAGGAGTATCGAAGGGAGATTTTCGATGACTTCCTCGGGAGTTAATAACAGAATTTCTTCTCCTTCTTCTTCTTTCTCCAATTTAAAATAGGACGAGGAGGAGGAGGAGGAGCTCAAAACATAATCGCTTCTTATTCTCTTCGACCTCTTTTTCCTCCTCCTTGCTTCTGATCCTAATAACGTTGTTGTTGGTGGTGGTGTTCTCCTCCTCCTCCTCGTCGTCGTAAAAGCTTCTTTGAGTACTCCACCAATTCTGCTCAAACTGATTTTGCTCATCCTTTTTTTTATTTTGAAGCAAAAAAGTGACGAGAGACTTTTTGCTTCGTTTTTCACTTTTTCATCATACTCGAAAAACACCACAAAAAAAAAGAGTATATGTTCTAAGAAGAGGTACTAATAATGACGACGACGACGCAAAAGGGCTTCTTCTTCCTGCGCCGCTCCCTTTTCGTCGTCCTCGTTCTCTTCTCCTTCTCTTCTTCTTTGTCTTCTTCTTTTAAATACGTCGTCGTGTTTGCGTTTGAGGATGAGGTTGAAGAGAAAACGACGACAAAAACTTCTTTGTCTTCTTTCAAACTGTCGTCGTCGTCTGAAGTCTCATCATCGTCGTTAGACGGCATTCCGGTGTCGAACACCATAAGTGTGGATCCAACGCGCGTTTCGCAAATAAGTTGGCAACCGAACGCGGTCAAGTACGAGAAGTTTTTGAGCAACTCGGAGTGCGATTATTTGATCGAAAAAACGTTTTCCTTGTCTTCTTCTTCTTCGTCTTCTTCCGTCAATCTCGTCGTCGAACGAGAAGGAGATTCGGTCGTGAAAGATATCGAACGAAGACTAGCGGAATGGACGCACACGCCGTCGTCGCACGGGGAAAAGTTACGAGTATATAAACACGATTTAAGAACGAGAGAGACGAGTTTGAGACCGTTGTATTCAAAAGTATACGCGCCGTTCGAGCGCGAGAAAAACGTCGGACGAATCAACGACATGCACTTAGGCACGGTGGTTTTAGTTTTGAAAGACGAGAGCAGGAAAGAAGGCGAAGAAGAGTTTAGCTCGAACGGGGTGATTATGTTTCCAAACGGTAACAGTGGTCACAGAGGGGGCGATAGCGGGAAGGAATACGAACAAGGGAGGAGGACGGCGACGACGTGCGAAGATATCGACGCGAGTTTGTTTTTGAAAGCGAAAAGAGGAGACGCAATCCTGTGGTTACACACGACCAGAGATCAAAAAGACGACGGGAACGCGACTGGCGTCGGCGAATGCGTGTATGCAGGAGGGAAGGTTGGAGAGAAGTGGACCGCGGTGAAGTATTTACACTTGGTGACGACCCAAAAATAGTTCGGAGTTTTTAGAGTTAGAGGATAGTTGTTTTCGTAGTTGCAGTTTTTTTATTTCATCTGGTCTTTTCGCTCGGCAACGGTTTGTTAAAGCCGCCCGGACGGTTCATGTATTGCCTCGCTTCCCGTTTGGTTTTCTTGAATACGCCGGAAACGTTTGCGTTTGGATCATTTACGTGTTTGTTCTGCGTGGTATCGAATCCGGAAAAGCCCATGAGCTTTGCCATCTGTGCCGCTTCGTCGTCCTCAAAGTCGTCGTTGTCTTCTGCAACGACGAGTTCTTCTTTTCCTTTTTCTACCAGAGGAGGCGGTGGCGGAGGCGGCAAATCTGTTCTGCGTTGACCACCGCCTCTTCGCTCGTCTGTTCTATCGTCGTCGTGTCTATTGTCGTCTCTATAATCTCTCACTCGTTCTCCTCTTCCTCCTCTTCCTCCTCCGCCGCCGTCTCTTCCTCGAGCGCGGTACGGCTCGTCTCGCCCCCCTCGTCTATGTCCTCCTCTATCGCGAGATCTCGATCGGGACCGAGACCGGTCTCTCCCTCTTCTTGTTCTATCATCGTCGTAATAATCGTCGCGTCCTCTTCCTCTTCCTCTTCCTCCTCTGTCTTCATCGCCGTCGCGATCGTTCTCACCTCTTCCTCCTCCTCCTCTGCTCCATCCACCTCCGCCGGTTATGCCCACGTTTCTACCTCTGTTCTCGTTTCTGTTAAAGTTTTCTTCTGGAGACCGGGACCGCCGTCGTTGTCGGTATCGTCTCTCCTCCTCCTCCTCCTCCTGCTCCTCTTCCTCAAAGTGGCGTCGTCCTCCAACAGAATCTCTTCTTCCTCTGTCTCTGTAGTACTCGTCTTTCTCGTCGCGGCCTCGCCCGAATCGTCCTCCTCGTTCAGAAGAGTTCATCGTGATTTGGTTCACGAAAGAAGAAGCTCTACTCTTTCGTCGTCGTCGTCGTCGTCAATTTCGTCAATTTCGTAAACTTTTCCGAATCCTCTCGGATTTTCTCAAAATGCGCAACCCAACTCTTCGGACAGTGCTTCTCGAACAAAGCTTTCAGCCGTTTCAATTCCTTCTTCTTGTTATTATTATTCGTTTCCTCGATTTCTCCTCGTTTTATGGCTTCGTAGTACGCGTCTCTGTGTTTGTAGCACAATTCGCGTTCCTCTCGAAGCATTTAAGAATTCTCTTCTTTCGTCTCTTTTGTTTTCTGACGAACGAGTGTTTTCTTCTTTTCTTTCGTTGTTGATGAGCCAAGTCTCTCATCAAAATCCATCGGACAAAAAAATTGAAGGAACTTTTTTCCATTTCACCCAAATCCCTATAAGAAGAAGAAGAATTCTCTCTCTCTCTATCAAATTCTGAACGCAAAGAGAGAAAGAGAGAGACTTTTTGAACGCGCGTTGATCAAAGGATGAACGAAGACGAGGTACTTACATAGTTTTCTCGCAGATCTCAAAGTTTTAGACGCAGATCTCTGTTTTGTTCTCGCGTTTATAACCGCTACGCGTGATGTCTTCTTAAAAAGTTTTTTGTTGTTCCCTTTTTGAAAGAGTCGCTTTTTACCCGCACTTTTTCTTATTAATTTCCTCCTCTAACGACCCCCACTTTGTCTTTGTCTTTGTCTTAAAACAGAACGCCAAGGAAGACCCTTCCTCCTTGGACGGCGGCGGCGGTACTACCGCCCAACAGGGCGGGTCGACCAAAACAAAGACCAAGAAACAGTGTTCCTCGGTGTACCGGGGCGTACGGCAAAGGCCGTGGGGAAGGTACGAAAAAAGAACTTCCTTTTTTTCCCTCTTTTTCTCTTAGATATTTTTCTCTTTTTTGAAGAAGCAAAATTTCTCTTACACAAACTCACCACAAAAATACTCTTTCTTCTTATTAAATAACGACGCACTCATCAACAAACAAACAACAAATAGTTGGGCGGCGGAAATTCGCGACCCGAACCGAGGCGCTCGATTATGGCTCGGGACGTTCGATACCGCGGAAGAAGCGGCGAGAGCGTACGACGCCGCGGCGAGGCACATACGCGGGCCGGGCGCGAGGACGAATTTTCAACTCGCGCCGGGGGAAGAGCCGGCACCGTTTGTGTTACCTGATCCACCGGCAGGGAGAGGCGGGGGAGGGGGCGTCAGTGGAGGAGGAGGACGCGGAGGAGCAGGGAGAAGCGGCGGAGGGTCCGGACGAGGGCCGCACGCCTCCAAGAAGAACAAATCGAAAGACGACGGGAAAGGCGACGAAAAGAATGGGTTCCACGGCTCGGAACCGAGTAAGTTTCCATCCGCGGCTGGTTTGAGCTCGTTTACGTCTTTAGGATTGCCCACGCGCGGATTCAACGGCTTGACGCCGGAGAATGACTTGTCCGCTCTAGTCAACGCGAACTTGGCGTTGGCGCAGCAAAACTTGGAGATGAGCGGGAGACACACGGGAAGTCCGGATTATAACGGCATTCGGTTGAGTTCGGGGTACTCGCCGACGATTGCGGGGTCGAGCTCGTTGCCAGGTGGTAGATTAGGCTCGTTACCTTCCCCGTCGGAGTTATTAGCTGGGTCGCACCTGAAGTACTCCTCTCACCAATCGAATTTAGGCAATAATAGAGAGAGTAACGGAGGAGACAACGATGGAAAGAACAACAATAGCAAAGATAATAGCAACATGCCGGCGATGTATGGAAACGCGGGTGGGAAACGGGACCGCGGGCCATCGAGCGCGTTTTTTGGTACGTCCTTTGGCGTCGCCGGAAGTTTCGGTTCGATTTTCCCGCACGACATGCTCGGAACTTCGCCGTCCGATCGAAGCGGGAATAAGAATTCCACGAAAGTGGATTATTACGACGATTTGAACGCAGGGACCAGTCCGAGTTCTCGAGGGAACTCCACGCACAAAGGCGATAGACATAATAACAACGGTAACAACAGCGGCGGCGGTAGAGGCAGAGGCTTCGGAAGAGGTTCTGGAGGCAGAGGCGGCGACAGAAACAACCAAACGGACGACGAGAATACGCAAAACGGAGGCAATGCTTTCAAAGTTGGAAGCATCGGATATATGCGCGACTTGGACGACGCGCTACCGTTGGTTGGAAGTTTAGAACTCGGATCACCAGATTTGGGGAATTACGTCGAAATTGGTAGGAGTAATGACACTAAGAACAACACGAATAATAATAGCAAGGCGTCGTTGCGCGGAACGAAGAGCAAGTCAAACGCGTCTCCAACGAAGAAATCCGGTGGTAGCAGTGGACGGTCTTCTGGGAACAGCAACGAAGAGACGAAATCGGGAGGACGGTCCACTCGAGGAACGACGAGGAGTTCCCAGGATCCGGGTTCAGATACATTCGACGCGCTCTCCGCGTTGATTGATCAGAAACGGAAATAAAGAGAATAGCGTGCGAGTACTTCGTCATCTACTACTGCTGAAAAGAAGAAGAAGAAGAAGAAGAAGAAGAAGAAGAGAGAACGAAAAGAGTGTGAGTATATATATATACAACAGTGTATCTTTTAATTTATATGGTGTATAAAATGGTATTATTAATATATGGCGGTGAGATATCGTCTCTTCTCGTTCTACGACGAGCTTGGTCTCTCGCGCACCGCGCATCATTTTTTGAACGCCGCTTATACATCGTTCGCCCCTTTGAACGACCCGCCAACCGAGGCGGATAAGTTACCCTTCGGTTTGTATTGGTTGTTCTTCAAGTCGTCCTCGTAGCCAGCGCCGGTTTCTTTTGAGTCTTTCAACGCGTACTTCATAAACCACTCGCCCAAAGATAACTGTTAGTGTTGTTTGTTGTTTTTGTTTTTTGTTGTAAAGAATAATACCAACAAACGAGAGAGAGGAAAACAGGTCAGAATTTTTTAGGAGGCGGAGGCCGAAAGAGCGCCGATGATAAAATT
>Ga0255765_1001941_pt1 | contig 24536 bp, 14 predicted proteins | sample 041ome_8_FD_179965 | JGI IMG/M metagenome (GOLD analysis project Ga0255765, IMG submission 179965) | Coastal salt marsh microbial communities from the Groves Creek Marsh, Skidaway Island, Georgia - 041407BS metaG (version 2) | ecosystem: Environmental > Aquatic > Marine > Intertidal zone > Salt...
CCTAATAAGAACTGTATAGTATAGAAGGTGTGTTATGTGCTCTTTATACAGACATAAAGAGCACATCGTACTACCACGTGAGGTTGGAGGACACACTATACGTCCAATACGACGCCGAATGTCCGAACACCCGCACCCACGACGGCAGAAGTGGGACCCGCGATTCGTCGTCACACGTCGTCGCCGTCGTCGCCGCACGCGGACGTCCATCCGCGCGCCGCACGCACGCACACACATACCCCTGTAGCGAAGCGATGTCTCGCGCGCACGCGACGGTTGCGGCGCCCGCACGGTGCGCCGCGCGGTGCGCGCCTCGCACCGCCGCGCGGTCGCCGTGCGCCGTCACGGCGAAAACCTCCTCGAATGGGCGCGGCGGCGGCGTTCGCGCGCGCGCGGTGTTCGCACAGGGCGGCGGCGCGAGCGGCGCGGGGGAGGACCCGGACGCCCCGACGCCTGGGTTTGCGTCGATCGCGTCCGCGCTCGAGGACATCGCTCGAGGGAAGTTTGTGGTCGTGCTCGATAGCGAGGACCGGGAGAATGAGGGGGATTTGATAGCCGCGGCGGATAAGGTCACGGCGGAGTCGATGGCGTTTATGATTCGACACACGTCGGGATTGGTGTGCGTGAGTATGGAGGATGATAGGGCGGATGCGTTGGATTTACCGCTGATGGTGGATTCAAAGGCGAATAAGGATGCGATGAAGACGGCGTTTACGGTGAGCGTGGACTTGGCGGCGTCGACGACTGGGATTTCGGCTGGGGAACGCGCGGCGACGATTAATGCGCTTGGTGATGATAATACCACGGCTGGGGCGTTTGTGAGACCGGGGCATGTGTTTCCATTGCGTGCGCGACCGGGTGGGGTGTTGAAGCGCGCTGGGCATACGGAGGCGGCGGTGGATTTATCGCGCATGGCTGGGTCTACCCCGGTGGGCGTGTTGTGCGAAATCGTCAAAGACAGCGATGGGTCCATGGCGCGATTGCCCGATCTCGAAGTGTTTGCGAAAGCGCACGGGTTAAAATTAGTGTTGATTTCAGATATGATTCGGTACCGTCGCGCGCGTGAAAAGTTGGTGGAGCGCACCGCCGTGGCGCGCTTGCCGACAGAGTGGGGCAACTTTACGTGCGTTTCGTACACGAGCATGCTCGATGGTATCGAGCACGTGGCGTTGGTGTACGGTGATTTCGATGAAACAAATATTAACGAGGCGATTGGGGACGACATGCTCGTGCGCGTGCACAGCGAGTGCTTGACTGGGGATATTTTTAAGAGCGCGAGGTGCGACTGCGGAAACCAACTCGACTTGGCGATGGAGCGCGTGGCCAAGGAAGGGCAAGGGTGCATTGTGTACTTGCGTGGGCAAGAGGGTCGTGGTATTGGTTTAGGGCACAAGCTTCGCGCTTATAATTTACAAGATGAAGGGCGAGACACGGTTCAAGCTAACGAAGACTTGGGGTTCCCGGCGGATACGCGCGAGTACGGCATCGGCGCGCAAATTTTACAAGACCTCGGCGTGAAGACGTTGCGCTTGATGACGAATAATCCGGCGAAATACCACGGGTTGAGTGGCTATGGCTTATCCGTCACAGGTCGTGTGCCGTTGTTTGCGCCGATCACTATGGAGAACAAACGTTATATTGACACTAAGCGGTTAAAGATGGGCCACTTGTTCGAAGACGCCGCCACAGAGGCGGAGTTGACGTCGTGATGATAGACGATTCATTCATTCATTCATTCATTGTTGTTAGAGATTCTTTATGCGTAGTTTAACTTTTGGCGTGCACAGTTTAATTAACGTACACTTGTATACACAAAAATCTATTCTTCTTAGTCTGTTTGTCTTTATATCGTTGCGCGCGCGCGAGCGAAAAGCGAAAAGGAATGAATCATCAATCAACGGTGATGTAAAAAATTGTTGCGAGGTTGCGTAAAACGCCATGCTCAGTGCAAATACCGCGAACCTTCGTGCCAACTCGACCCAGCCATGTTAGTGATGCTATGTTCTCGTCTGATCGCGTGCTTGCGGTCACTCGGAGACGTGCCGTGGTGATCAACCGAAAGCCGAGACGTGGAATTTGGGCGAACGCCGACCTCCGCCTCCGTAAACGCAGAGTCGGGCGTACGGAGCGACGCCCGCGCAAGTTGCTGCGATAATCCGGAAATTCCTAGCATGCCTCCAGGTCGGACGGCCCGCGCCGGTGCGGGCGAGTACAGCGCCGATGGCGGGTACGGCGAAGATGTCGGAGGCGAATCCGGCGTCGTGAGAAAGTGCGTCGAGTCATCCGCGGTCATTTGATCTGGGAGAGAGTTTTTGCGTCGAATTTCCGGCTTGGGTGCGGGCACCAGGCCGGGAATGTTTGAGGCCGATGTGCTGTTTTCCATCTTTGGCTTGTAGCTCAAAATCGTATCGCACAAGTCTTCCAAGCACTTGAATTCGATTTCGAGCACCGGGGAGTCGCTCGACGTCATCTGTCGCATCGCCTTGGTCGGAGACGACGGCGCGGCGTCGTCTCCAACCGCGCCCCCCGCGCGCTCTTCGTTGAGCTGCTGCAGTAAAAACTCGCGCGAGCATCGCCCTTTCGTCGGCTGCGTAGGGTGCGCGATAATCATACAGTTTGGCGGGCACAGCTGCCAATTCGCCAAGCCGTTCATGCTCAACGGTTCGCTCGACACCAACAACGATTGCGTGGCGAAGATTTTCTTTTTTAAAATCGCCTGGAAGCTTGGATTCCGTCGCTGTCTCGGCCCACCGGTGTTGGCATGAATGTTACGATCAACTAATCGATCGAATCCCGCCAAGCCTTCGGCGCTGTCTAAATCCCAAGCCTTTTCCCCCGGCATCGGTCCGAGGTGAAAGTACAAACTCGGCGGTTCCTCAGTCGCCGAGTTTCGATATCGCGTGGCGATGATGGTTTCTCCATCCGTCAAAGCCACGTTAATAGAGTTCGCTTGCCCTTTATTCGCCTTGATAATGATACATATCGCCTTAAACACCGCCTTCTCCAGCGTCTTTGGTTCCATTTGCTCGTACACGTTTGGAAGCTCATTCAAAATCAACGAAAAAAGCAATTCGCTATCCGTCGTGCCGCTCATTTGGTCAAACAGCTCATCCCTCAAATGCGCCAACAACCCGCGACGAATCGCCTTAAAATTCGCCACATCACCATTATGCATAAACATATATCTCCCACGCACGAATGGATGACAATTATACTGATGCACGCTCGCCCCCGGCCCCGCGGCGCGCACGTGTCCAAACAATAGCGAGGCGTTGAGCGACTTGCTCAACGAGCGCAAATTCCGATCATGCGACGGCGCACACACCGTCGTATACACCCCAGGGCGACAATACGCATTCAAACCATGTTTATCCACCATACCACATCGCTTAGAAGCGTACCAGCCGATACCTATCGAATATACAACCACACTCATCCGTCAGTACGCCGAAACCGCTCGCGCGAGCGTCCCTCTCACGCGCGCTCTCTCGCGCACAACCACACAACGCGCGTTCGCGACAACCACGAACGACAATAACGCAACGCGCGACGACACGCGACGACGCACGACGACGCACGCGAACGCGAACGCGAACGCGAACGCGCGCTCGAAAAACACACGCACCACACCCGTGCACGTTCACCTCGTGGTTCCTCTCGGCGTCGCGCGCGCACCCGGGCGTCCACCCGGCGCGGTCCGCCATCGTGGCTAACCCGTGCGACGCGCCGTAGATGAGCTTTGAGATGCATACTTCTTCGCCGTAGTAGTATATCCACCGACACATCGCGCGCGCGGCGTCGCACGAGGCTGGCGTCGTCGTGTGACGCCGCGCGAGGGCGTCGACCGCCTTGATTTTGCCGCGTGGACGCGTTTTACATACTGACATCGTTTTAGATCTATATGCATGGTGTAACAAATAGGGGGGTATAGATAAATATACCCCGTGTATTACTATATTCGTATATATATTGTATAGTATTGGACAGGTAGGGTTTAGGAAGCGGTTGCCAGCAGCACCACTGGTGTCGTCATTGTCGCGCGCGCACCTCCTCGTCGTGCGTCGTCGCGGTCGTCGTCTCTCGTGTCTCGCGTTTCGTGTCTCGCGTTTCGCGTCTCGCCGCGCATAGGCGTTCGTCGCACGCCACAGAGAGACCATGAGCGCGGATTCGAAGGATGTGGCGGCGGCGTTGGCCACGCTCGTCGCGCACGCGCCCGGCGCCACGCTGACGCACGATGACGGCCGCGACGGCGGCGCACACGAGAGCATTACGTGCGAGGAAACCGCACACGTCGTCTCGTGGCCTCGCGGCGCGTTCGCGGAGGCGCGAGAGAGGGTGATGGAGTCCATGTCGACGCACTTGAGCGGACACAAGTACGCCAAGGCGGCCAAGGCCAAGGCGGATTTACGGGCTTTGGCGGAGTATGAACCGCATATTGTGCGATCGAAATATGTGGATAATATGGTGTTTTGTACGATTACGGGTACGCGGGTGAAGGCGACGGAGGAGGCGGTGGTGAGACACGCGAGCGGGAAGAAGTTTACGCTCGCGCACGCGACGGCGTTGAAGGATAAACTCGCGCCGAAAGTGGAGAAAGATCCGGTGGTTGAGGCGCAAGAGCTCGAGGCTTTGAAGGCGGAGCAAAAGCAGCGCGAGGAGGCGAATAAGGCGGCGAAAGAAACTCGCGAAAAGGCGCGAATTGAGGCTAAGATGAAAAAGAGAGAGGAGAAGAAGCGACGGCGCGACGAAGGCGGGTTCGACGAGACGATGGGGTGTTGGGTACCACCAAAGAGCGTTATTGATAGCGGCGACGAAGAGGACGACGACGACGATAGCGAAGATGACGATGGTAGCGACGACGATGGGGACGATGAAGACATGGGCGAAGATTCGGGCGAAGATTTTGATTTCGATGAAGACGACGCATCCGACGAAGAAGACTTGATACCAACCGTCGTCGTCCCTGGGTCGAGCAAACGAGCCAAGATGGCGCTCGCGAAGAAGCAATAATTAGACACAGATTAGCACGCGCGCACGCGCGTATCATATTCAGCACGATACCGCGCGGTTCAATATTATTTACGCACATTTTATCATACGTCTCCTCACACGTCGCCACGCCGAAGGTCTTTTCTCAACCTCGTGCATCGTCGTCGTCGACGACGCCATGCGCGTGGACGAACTCCGCACACCTCCTTTCGCGCTCGTGTGCGCGCTCGGTCGAGCAGATGTACAGCCCGAGCTCGCCGAAACGTTGAGGACGCGCGCGACGCCTCCGTTGGTGCTCGCGAGTCATCCATCAATCGAAGACGCCCCACGCGTGCTCGTTCCGCGATTACGAAAGCGAGGAGTGAAACAAAATTTGCGCACGCACGCGCACGGGGCGTCCGCGTCGCATGACGCACACGCTCGAGGGGTGAGCTCGAGAGATGATCACGCGAGCGCCGATGCGGCTTCGACGTCGGCGACGTCCAACGCGTCGTTATCCTCGCACCCAGACATCCGCGGCGCGCTCAAGCGGGATTGGTTACTCAAACATAGACAATCCAAACCCGCGGTGGTGATGGCGTTGCTTGATAACGACGTGCTCGATGGTTCTAGCGATGCGCGGGCGCAGCTCACGCGGTCGTTGGAAAAATTGTACGGCGCGGCGCACAACGCTGGAGCGTACGTGTGCGTGGTGTGTCTAGCCGCCGGGCCGGGGCTGCCCGAAGTGTTGCCCGAAGATAAAGCATCGATCATCCGAAAGTTGCTGAATATTGAAAGTAGATCGATCGTGACTTTGAATACGGCGACGGCGCAAGGCCGTGAACACGGATGGAACAAGGCGATGAAAGTCGCGCAAGAATTGGCGATAAAAATGTACGGTGAGGAGTGCGATCGGATGACGGCTATGGTAGACGATCCAGGGTGTCCAGCAGTGCTGCGTGCGAGGTATGCGTTCAAGGCGGGGACGTATGCGGAATTTAGACAGGATTGGGTGACGGCGACAAAGCGCTATCGTACTGCGTACGAAGCGTTACCAGACGTGCGCGCGGGCATGACGACGCAGGATATCATCGAAACCTTAGAGGTGAGTGAAGTCCTGCACGTGAAATTATGCGTACTGCTCTTGCACAGTGGCTCGCCAACGGAGGCTGTGCATCAGATTGAAAAGCATATGCAGCGATGGTCAAACGCCGCGTTGGCGCTCGCCCGTGAGGCGTTGCCTACATTTCATGAATGGCGAGCCAGGCAGTACAATGTCTTTGGAGATTTGCTTGAGCATCGTTTGCCAGCACCAGCACCAGTAGGCACGCCTCGCACACACTTGCCGGCGTTTTATTTCCACGCCGCGGCGCAGTGTTCCATCGCTCGCCGGCTCGCGTTTGACTCTGTCGCGTTTGACTCAACCTCCGCGCCAGTTGAGGATGTTAAAGTCGAGCTTGGGTCGTATGTAGGACAGTTAAAAATTGCCGGCACGGAAAACACGAGACTGACGCCCGAACAGTACATGGCGTATTTGCGCGTAAAGGACACGCGAGAAACGATTTCGCGTGAGACGATTGAGCTCCTCACAAAGGCGCACGACCATTACAAGGAAAATTCCGCGGGCACCGCCGGTGGAAGGTCATTCGCTTCGCTCATCGCTGAGCTCGCGAACGAATACTTGCATGCTGGAGACTACAAGAGCGCGCGTAAGCTATTTACTACCGTGGCGGTGGTGTACCGTCGAGAGAAATGGACTGAATTGTTGTGCTCAGTGTTGTTACATTTGAAGACGTGCGCCAAGGCGTTGCGCGATGACGAGGCATACTTATCCATATGTCTTGAAATGGCAGCCTTGAACGAAGGCGCAGCGAGCGAGCACGCGCCTGCAGCGTTTATCGCGGCATACGCGGCGATGAATGAACCGCGCAGCGGCGCCGGCGCCGGCGGCGGTGAAGACGAGGACGAGGATGAGGACGACGTAGCGCCGACGATTACGTGCGGTGACGGCCATCTCGACCGCCTTTTCATTCATAAAGCTGGCTTCTCCACCCTCGATTGCGTGCCAGGGGAACCCGTGAAATTTCACGTTGCGTTGATGTCTAACTTAGCGGGCGATTTAGACATTTCACACATCGATGTCGACTTCACTGAAAGTGACGCGTACGAATGGAGTGACTCGCGTTCGCGCGTCTTGCGCTCGCGCGAGTGGTTGAGATTTTCGTTTGACATTATTCCAAAATGTGGGTACGTATGCGAGGCTACGTCGCTGACATTGACGACGAAATCGGGGTATGAGTTCGTGATTCCGTTCACGGCGGATACGAGCGATTGCTCAACGTCGAGCGTAAATTACGAGTCCTTGCCGGATTCGGTGCTCAAAATGAAAATTAAGACGCACACGTTGGACGTTCGAGACGCACCACCGCGAGCAACGATTACCATGCATACGCCCAATGGTTCAGCACTGGTTGGCGAGATGTCGCGCGTGGATATTACGGTGACGAGCGTCGCCGACGAGCTCGAAGAAGCTGAACTGTTGTTGCACGTCACCGAGGATGACGAGCCGTCGTCCAACGTGCACATTCTGTCAAACACCACTGGCGATGTGATTCCCAATGGTAACATTGTCATCGGCGACGTAGCGCTGCACGCAACTTGGACTGGGGCGGTGTGTTTGCGATGGAGTTCGGATGGTCCGCCGGCGGCGTTGCACGCGACGCTCACGGCTAAGCGTACCGGCGCCCGCATGACGGAGATGTTCAAGAATAACCCGAGGACAGCACCCGTTGAAAGCGTTATGCACGTGTCGTGTGATGCCCCGTTCACGGTCAAACGTGCGTATTTACCATCGTACCGACAATCTCCGTTGGTTCTTCAAGAAGACAAGTGCTCGAAATCACCTCCGGTGGGCGTGATGCTCGCCACGCTTCACGTCGGCGGTCCGACGGAGCTCACGCTAGACGACGTCAAGAGCAACGTCACAGGTGCACCAGATAAGGGCGTGACGCGCACAGATACGAACAATACCGTGATACTCAACGCGGGCGATGCATTTTTGCACGTCATTCCTTTACGTTCGCAGGATCACGGCGAGGATTCGGTGCGCGTTAAATGGCATCGAACGCACGGCGATTCAAAATCTGATGACAAGGCGCCCACGGTGATTATCAACGAGTATGTCCTACCCGCGGTCATCGGATCGAAACCGCCGTTGACGGTTGAGCTCAAGTTTCCACCAAAGCTGTTTCTTGGCGAGCCGTTTACGTACGAAGTGCGCGCATCCAACGCCACAACGGCGAGTTATGACGTTAAAGTCGCTGTCACCGACAGCACGGGATTCGTGTTCTCTGGCATAAAGCGCGCCACAATGTATGTTCCACCGCTCTCATCCGCGTCATTCTACTTTTTACTCGTCCCAATCGTCACGGGAAGCGCCGTCTTACCCGAGATGTCGCTCAGCGCTGAGCGTTTCGCGGCCAAATTCGTGCCACCCATTGAAAGCCGCAGGGTGTACGTGCGCCCGGCGTACTAGTAGTCGCAGTCCTTCCTCTGACTAGCAGAGCCCGAGTGAACTGCGTTGTAATTAGAAGACAAACATTCGGAACGAAACAAACACTCACAGACGATTGTGATTACTTTGTAAGCGTGGGTACGTATTTGTATAAAAGTGTTGGCTATCGTAGTTTATTACGCCCACGTGGACGACTCAATCCACGCGGTGACGCCCGTCTCCGTCGGCGACGCGATGACGACTTCACCATCCACATTATTAGCTCGAGACGTTTCGAGCATTGCATCGGCGACGCGTGATGCCTTAAACGTACCCGCTGTGTCGTTTTCAATCTCCCCGCCGTGACCGCCGACGACGGCGAGCACCGTGGGACCGGCGCCAGACATGAAACATCCTGCCGCTCCCGCCTTCAATGCGGCGTCAATCAAGCTATCGAGCTTGAATGGCTTGCCACGAATCGGTTGATGAATCGTGTCTTGCGTGGCATAGGATAAAAGTTCCAAGTTACCCGTGGCAAAGGCGTTCACCAACAACCCGGCGCGGGAAATGTTAAACACGGCGTCTTGAACGCTCAATGTCGGAGACAACTGCGCGCGCGTCTCTGCCGTGAGCGACTTGAACTTGGGAATAAACAAAACAGTCTGCACATCTTTCGGGCAACTCACACGCTGAGTGATCCATTGGTTATCGGTGTTTATACTGATTTGGAACCCTCCGTAAATAGCCGGAGCGACGTTATCCGGGTGCCCCTCGATGTCGCTCGCCAACTGCAACAAAATCTGCTTTGTGCGCGGTGCGTCCACGTCCTTGCCCCCGAGCGCAAGACCAGCCGCTAACCCACTCACTAATGCCGCACTACTGCTCCCTAATCCTCTCGCAGGCGGAATTCGATTCACGCTCGTAAATTTCAAGTTTCTCGGCAACGTCATCCCCGGCCTCGCCGCCTCAAACCCAACCTTCACCGCCTCATAAATCGCATTCGTCTCATCTCGCGGAAGCTCATCTTCACCCTCACCTTCGATGTCAATCCCAAAATCCCCGCGTTCGATGATCAAATCGTTTCTCACGTCCACGGCGAACCCAAAGCAATCGAACCCCGGGCCCATGTTTGCGCTCGTCGCCGGCACCGAAAGAATCAACCGCTCACCATCCTCCAGCGCGCAATCGCTCTTGTTCAGCACCCAAGGGTCGATGTCCGTGCTCCAACGGTGATTCGCAATCTTTGACTTTAAGCTCGCGGCGCTGCCGCCCGCGGCGCAGCGCACGCTGGCACGTTTTGTCGCCGCATTCGCAGTGGAGGGTTTGTCCCGACGCACGGCGTGCGCGCGCGTCGTGGCGGCGCTGTGTGCAAATGTGAGCGTCATAGGTGCGCGAGACGAGTGCAAGAGCGCGCGCTGCGTCGCGGTCGCGCGCGTGACGGCGATTCGGGACGACGACGGCGGCGGCGTGTGACGATCTGTTTGTGGGTCAAAAAGCGCATTGGCTCGCCAAGGCGTCTTCGGCGGCGCTCCGACGCGCAATGTCGCCCGCTGTGATGGTGGTACATGAATTAATAAATAATGACCTAAACCTAGAATCGAAAAGTATGGTACAGGCGCGTGAAGGGGATCGGGCGCGCGGTGGTGCGGGCGCTACGCGTTGGATGAGGACGTTTGGGATGCGCTCGCCTCCTCCACGGCGACGACGGTGGATAATCGACGGCGTAAAGCATCCATGATCTCCGGATCTGCGTCCCATACGTGCTTCTCGACTTTGACGGAGGTTGTGATGTCATCCGAGGCGTACCATAACGGGTCAATGCCTGCGCGAGCGCGATCGTCGACGTTGAATGGTCCGCGCAACGCGTCTGGGGCGAGCTTTTCAATGTACGCTCGAAACGTCTTCGCCGCGACGGCTTCGCGTGAAGCCTCATCGAGCGTCTTCTCATCTAGCGCCGCACACACCGTGCGAAACCACGTGGCACCGACGGCGACGTGTCCGACTTCTTCGTCAGAAATTCTCCGCACGATTGCGGCGCTTCTCGGGTCGCCGAAACCGACGAGCCGTTCCGCGAGCCGCGGCCCGGCGTCCAATCCGCGCGCCTCTTGCATGCAAGGCACCACGGCGAGGCGCGCTAATGGATCATTCGCCGTCGCCTCCGCGCCTTCCCATAATACATCGTGCGCAACCATGTCGCCGTAGCGCACCCCAAGCTCATCTAAGCGCTGTAAACACCACAATAAATGTCTCGATTCATCGTCGGCGACGTGCGCAAAATCTATAAAAAATTGATCCGGCAGCGCTCCACGCAAAGATGCGTACCGTCCGATGGTGTCCCACGCTAAATCAATCGCATTCAACTCAATGTGCGCTAAATTATGCATCACATGCGCCACGCGACCGAGTGGTGACGTCTTCGGGCTCGGCACCTCTTTCGGCGGCACCAACCTCGGCTCAGCGGGACGCGCCGGTTTCGCCGGCATCTCTCGCGCCCCGTCCCATCCTTCTCTCACAATCTCCAGCTCACCGCGTAGCAACGCTTTATACACACCGTGCGACATCGCCGCCTTGGCGCGAGGATCCGCAGTGGCGACGATGTGACGCGCGGCGGATGCGACGCACGACGCCTCTGACGCCGCGCGCTCGCCCATCTCTCGCATGACGTTTACATCCCCTTCCACCGCGTCATTCGGCTCGCGCGCGCCATCGGGCGCACCCCAGCGACGTCTGTCATCGATCGCAAGCGCACGCCAGCGCTCGAGCCCGATCCAGGGCGACGGCGCGACGATTTTATGTTGCTGATGCTGATGTTTTCGGCGGCGCAACGGCGCGCGTTCGTGCGCGTCGTGCGCGTCGTGCGCGCCGCTCGGCGCGATCGCGCAGATGCGCACGCGCGCGCGAGGATGCGCGCCGATGCGTCGCGTCGTATGCGCGCCGATGCGGGCGAGACGCATGGCGTGCGGCGGCGATGAATCGCGTCAGTGTGTGACGCATTCGCGCTCATGGATGACGACGAAGAACTTCGCGCATTGGCGCGCGAACGCGCCGTACGCGCGCTCGCCGCGCGCGCGGGCGACGACGGTCGATTGCGTGCGTTGTTGGAGAAGCGCGAGCGCGCGCGCGGTGGCGCGAGCGGCGGCACAGGAGGGATGAATGCGACGAGCGGCCTGTACTTTGATGATGACGGCGCTCGCGACGCTGCAGCGGCGCGCGCGCGCGCGTCGCTGCCGATGAGCTTTGGGAAACAACCCGCCGCGCACGGCGGCGGCGATGGCGGCGGCGGCGGCGGCGGTGCGGCGGCGGCGCAGGCGTGGGCGCGCGAGGCGATGAATCGTCGAGAAGACGAAGACGACGAAGACGCTAGAAACGCGACGACGACGACGACGACGACGAACGACAGGCGCAATGACGACGACGACGACGACGACGACGACGACGACGACGATGAGTACGAAGAAGACGCCATACCGATGTCGTCCGAGGCAATCATGGATGGTTTTAGAAAACCGGCGACGGCGTGCGCCGTGGACCGCTCGGGCATTCGTTGCGCGGCGGGTTCTTCCGACGGCGTCGTTCGCCTGTACGATTTCACTGGCATGAAGCGCGATTTACAAGCGTTTAGAACGCTCACGCCGCGCGAGGGGTACCCGGTGCACGCGATTGATTGGAGCCCGAGTGGGGACCAATTCGTCGTGGCGACGGGCGCGTCGCAAGCGACGGTGCACGACCGAGACGGCGTTGAACTCGGTGAATTCGACAAGGGCGACATGTACATTAGAGATTTAAAGAACACTAAAGGGCACGTCTCGGGTTTGACGGACGTGAAATGGAACCCGATCGATCGTAGTACGATTTGTACGGCTTCGGAGGATGGAAGCGCGCGGTTGTGGGATGTCAATTATTTAGGCGACGCACGCGGCTCGCAAAAGGCGGTGTTAAAGCCGCAGTTGCTCAAACCTGGGCGCGTACACGTGACATCGTGCGCGTATTCGCACGATGGCGATATGATTGCGTGCGGTGTGACCGATGGAAGCGTGCAGATTTTTACGTCGAAAGGGTCGGGGTATAAATCCGCCACGGTGGGCTTGGTGCTGCCGCCATCGCAACAGTGTCATTTAGATAACCATTGGTCGTATAACGGGCGCCCGAGTCATTTATTCAAGACTGCGCACCCAGTAGGCGAGGAAGTCACGTCTTTATCGTTCGCACGCGATGGCCGAACGTTGCTTTCGCGATGCGCGGATGGCACGCTCAACGTGTGGGACGTGCGCAACGTCAAGGCGCCACTTAGACGGTTTGAAGATTTACCCACGCGCCACAGCGAAACCGTCGTCGGCTGGTCGCCAAATGACGTGTACTTTTACACTGGCGTCGATGCCGAGCGCGACGGGCGTGGAGACGCCATTGCTGGCGGGTTGTGTTTTTTCTCTCGCGAAAAGCTTGAAATGGTGCGCCGGGTGTCGACGCCGACGAATTGCATTGCCGCGACGTGGCACCCGAGGTTAAATCAAATCTTTGTCGGTTGCGGTGATGCCAAAGGCGGAGAAATGCGCGTGCTGTATGACACGAAAACATCTCAAGGTGGCGTCATACCGGCACTCGGGAAGCGCGCGCGTAAATCCAACGACGCCGATTTCGCACGCATCGACGTGCAAGAAATTTCCTACACCCCCAACGCCCTGCCTGCGTTCAAAGAACCAATGCCAGGGAAGCGCAAACTTGATGCCACTGACATTGCGCGGCAAGCGTTGAAGAAAACGCCGAAACAACCGAAGGCGGGGCAAGACAAGAATGGTATTTTGAGCGGTGGCACCGGCGGCACGTTGTTGACACAGCAAATCATGTTGAACAACGACCAGCTCGGCGAGAAGAATTGGATGACCATGGATGCCCGAGAAAGCATCTTGCGCCACGCCGAAGCGGCGGCGAAGAACCCAAAGTTCACCAAGCAGGCGTACGAGCAGACGCAGCCGACGCAGATTTGGAACACCGAAGACGATGACGGCGCGGCTTCAGATTAGTGTGTAGCGGAAGAATTGATGTGGTAGTACAGCGGCGTTGATTTGCTTTACATGTCTATCAGAATGAGTGTAGTATAAAATCACACAGCGGCGATGGTGGCGGCGACGTTAAAATTTCAACCATTTCGGTTTGCCTCCAGCCTTGAGCTTGTCCATGAGCTTTTGTTTCTTCTCCTCTGCGTTTGGCGGCACCGATGCCTCCGCTATCACTGCATCTGTCTTTGTCATTACCTCTGGTGCAGGACGGACGGTTTTCTTCGCAGGTCCACACGCCTGCGCGATAACTTGTTCGCTGAAAAGGGCGCGTTCGGCGTCTTCGCCCGAATTATATGTCGTCGATCCCGCCTTCACACCGACGCGCACACGCGCCGCCGGCGCTAATCCCGCATCTATAAGCGTCATCGCATCACTCCGCGCGAATATACGCTTCGGCGGCGTCACGAACACCTCCATCGCCGCCGCTACCGCCGGCGAGCGCGCAAACTTGGCTATAAAGTCATACATCGCCCGCGCGCTCTCGTCGGCACCAAATAAACCTTCAATGATCAAATCACTCGGCGGTGGCGCCACAAAACGAATAATCGCATGCGTCGGTCGCTTCTTCTCCTTCGCCGCATTCTCACGCATCTTCTTCGTCATCAATATCGGCTCTGCGGTTGAACGCTTGCTCATCGCGACGGCATCCGCGACGGTGAGCTCAAAAAACTCATCCGGGACATCCTCCGGTGGTGACCCCGGCCCTTCTTCAATTTCAACCGCACGACGTATGACGCGATACTCGCGACCGATGGCGACGTCGCTGTTGACGCTGACGTCGTCCGCGACTGGCGCAGACGCCGACGCTTCGCGCCCGACGCTCGTCGACGCCTTCGCCGCCGCGACCGTGGGCTTGACTTTCACCGCCTCTGCCGCCACGCTCGCGCTCGCGCACGCGCGCTGCCGCACCTCAAACTTTGCCGTCGGCTTAAAATTCATCAACCGAAACGCCGTGCGCCGATCGCGATCGGCGACCGCGACGTTATCGACGATTAAATCCCAAATCACATCATCGCCATCATCACCACTGCTCACGCTCTTTGCCGTCGCCGTACGCGCCTTACGCGCAATCTCGCGCGCGATAACGTCCACGGGTGTCATTGGCGTAATGTCTATCACCACGCGCGCGCCCGCGAACGTCGCCGCGAACGTCGGCATCGCGTCAAACACTAACGTCATCGGTGCGCCATTCAACGACGCGCACTCAGTCGACGACCGCATCGTTGACGCTCATCCACCACATTCGCCGCGCGCGCGCATCGACGACACACATTCGCGCACGCGCCGCACTCGCACGCCATGGGCACCAAGCTCGGCAAGCGCACGAAGAAGTTTACAAAGAAACATCTCGACGGTGAGCTCCGCCGCCGCAAAGTGGCCAAGGTTAAACGAAATCGCGCTTTAGGCGATGAGCGTAAGCGTCGAGCGCGCGGCGATGACGACGGTACGCATAGATGTGATGCGCGTGTGCGCGCGTGCGCGATGTCGGAGGCGCGGCGACGCGCGACGAGGACGCGTGCGGCGGTTGAGCCGCGCGCGCGAGGCGACGGCTGCGGCGGCTGGACGCGGGCGCTCGCGCGGGACGTCGCTGTATGCGCGCACGGCGCGATCGCGCGCGATTGCGCGTTGACGATGTGCGTGTTGACTTTTGACTGACGTTGTGTACGCGTTGACGCGCGATCGGGTGCGGGTGTAGATTCTCAAGACTCTGGCGCAGAGGACGAGGACGCGGAGGTTTCGGGCGACGACGTCGAGGCGGATGGAAAGAAACGTTTGGAGGACATGTCCATCGATGAGTTCTTGAATCAAAGTGATTACGACGATGAGGATGATGATGAGGAGGAGGGTGATGGCGAGGACGAGGGCGAAGACGATGCGAGTGAGGAGGAGGAGGGTTCGGATTCCGACGAGGAGGACGAGGAGGAACCGGAATCGGAATACGAAGAAGAAGATGCGTCGGAATCTGACGAGGATGTCATCAAGATGAATAAAGAAACAGCGGGGTTGAAAAAGGCGGCGAGCTCACACAAGGCGGAGCTTGAAAAATTAAAGGAGACTGATCCTGAGTTTTATGAGTTTTTAAAAGAGGAGGATGAAGAGTTGCTCGATTTCGACGACGACGAAGACGAAGAAGGCGACGATCTTTCGGATGGCGAAGACGGAGAAGACGACGACGATGGCGCGCGAAAGAAGAAGAAGAAGAAAACACGCACTATTACGAGTGAAATTGTGCAAAAGTTGTGCGATAATGCCGAAGGTGGACAATCACTCGGTGGCGCCAAGGCGTTGCTTCAAGCGTACCGAGCGGCGTGTCATTACGGCGACGATGAGAACGATGGCGACGAAACGAGCGTTCGATTAGCTTCATCTAGTGCGTTTCATGAGCTTGTACAGTACACGCTGTCAAACGGAGACGACATTCTTCGCGGCTTGCTCGGTGTCGACGCGGAGACGGAGAATCAAGACGCGACGCGAGGCTTCAAGCCGCACGCCAACGCTCGGTGGAAAAAAGTTGAACCTCTGGCCAAGTCTTTCATCGGTAACACTTTGCATTTACTCGGCAACTTGACTGATGCAGAAATGACGGGCATGGTGCTCCGTCGATTGAACGTGTCTACGCCGTTCATGGCGACATTTGAGCGTTTGACCAAGCGCGTCACACGCGTCGCGTTGCACTGCTTTGGGAGCGGCGAACCATCCGTACGCGTACAGTCCATTTTACTTTTACGCGCCATGGCAGTGACGTTACCGCCACCCGCGCTTGAACGCATTGCAAAGGGTGTTTATAGAACGTTTGCATCAAACGCAAAATTCGTCAACGCCGACTCGGTGGAACATATTGCGTTCATGTCGACGTGCGTCGTGGAAATCTTTGGCCTCGACCACGCGCAATCGTACCCGCTGGCGTTTACGTACATCCGGCAACTCGCGTCGCTCCTTCGCGGAGCGTTAACCGCAAAGAGCAAGGAGGCGTTTAGAAATGTTTATTGCTGGCAGTATGTCAATTGCTTGGAATGCTGGGAACGCGTGTTGAGCGCGCACGCCAAGGAGGAATCGTCGGCGTTGCGCCCGCTCGTGTACCCGTTGGCCCAAGTCGCCCTTGGCGCCGCGCGTTTGCTTCCGTCTGCGCGGTACGCCCCGCTTCGTTTACGCTTGGTTACGTTATTAAACCGCTTAGGCGCGAGCACGGGGAGATTCATCCCCATCGCGCCCTTATTGATGGAGTTGCTCACCTTTAGCGAGCTCACCAAGCCGCCGCTCAGCGTCAAGTCGCACCCACCGGATTTCACCCTCGTCTTGCGCCTCGCCAAACAAGATTTGCGCATTCCCGGCGTGCAGGATGTCATCGTAGAATCCACCATGGAGGCACTCGCCGAGCACTTGCATCAAAATGCCTATTCACCGGCGTTTCCTGAGCTCGCGCACATTCCCACGCGCGAGTTGAAGAAATTCACGAAGACGATTACGGTGACAAGGTTTCGTAAGGCGGCGCGCGCGGTGATTGAAGCCGCCGAGCGCACGAGCGATTGGGTCATTCGTAAACGCGATGCAGTGGATTTTGCACCCAAGGATTTAGCAAAGGTTGAAAACTTTTTACGCGAGGAAAAGGCGGAGAATAAGGCGCCAATTTCGCGTTTGACAAAGACGCTGCACGAAAAGGCGGCGCAACGCGTGGCGGCGCAACAAGCGACGGAGGTGACGATGACGCGAAATAAGAAGGGGTCTACGGGTGCGTCCGATAGCGAGGATGATGAAAACGAGAACGACGACGACGACGACGATGATGAAGAAGGCAGACGCGGGGGCGGAGGAGATAGCGATGACGACGAAGACGCGGACGAATTTGGCGACGACGACAGCGACTCTGACCTCATCATCGACGGCGACGAGGCGTTAGCAGAAATGAAGGCGAGAAAGCGCGGCGCGTCCTCCGCGAGCGATCACGACACCTTACGAGGCGACAACGACGTCGTTGAGGATTTCCAACTCTCCGATGACAGCGAGGACGAAAGCGACGAAGAGCCAAAGGCGAGCAAGCGACGGTCGGCGGCGGCGGCGGCTTCGACAAAGAAAAAGCGTCGGTACTAGTGTTAAAATCCGTTTGCAACACCATTGACACACACATACGACAAGCCAAGACGCGAGACAGCCGCTGCCGCCGCGCCGCCGCCGCTGCCGCCGCGTCTCCTCGCCTTCCAAAAAGTCCCTTCGTCTTCCCTCTCAAAAAAACGCCCAAACACGGGCGGCGCGCTTCATTCTTCCCCTCGCGCCCGAATGCGTCTCCGCGACGCGCTCGCCATCTTCACCGCCTTCACACTCGTCGTCTCCATCCCCGTCACCACCACCGCCGCATGGCTCCCTGACGCAACCGCCATCCAACATCACAGCCGCGCGCTGCTCGGCTCGGCGGAGACCATCGAAGAAACGTACGGATGCCTCGTCGAATCCCTCAACTGCAAACCCGGATTCAACTGGCAAATCATCTGCGACACGCGTAACGCACAAAATGCCAGCGAATGTACGTGTCAGTGGTGCGCCGCGTACTGTTGGGTGGTGGAAGAGACGACGAATTATGAGTGCGGTTGGTACCCGTGCCTGGAGGACCCGGAAGGGATGTGGATTGAACAGGATTTCGGCTGCGGATGTCGCGTCGGAAACAGCACGTACGACCGCGACACAAACTGCGATTGCCGAGGCATCGGTACGAGCGATATTGGGTGTGGATGCGGGCATAATTGTATGCCGAATCCACCACCGAGTCCGCCGCCACTGCCGAGTCCACCGCCGAGTCCACCGCCGAGTCCACCGCCGAGTCCGCCGCCGAATCCGCCGCCGAATCCGCCGCCGAATCCGCCGCCGAGTCCGCCGCCGCCGAGTCCGCCGCCGAGTCCACCGCCGCCGGGTCTACCGCCGAGTCCACCGCCGCCGAGTCCGCCACCGAATCCCGCGCCGCCGAAACCGACGCGCGAGGATCGCATCGTGCGCGCGACGGCGACGCTCGTCGGTGCGCGCTCGAGCGCGTTCGGTGAAAGCTACCGTCGTGGGTTTCGTGCCGCCATCGCCACCATCGTTGGGACGATTGATGCCGACGCGGTGGAGATCATCAGCGTCGCCGACGTGTACGCGAAGAAGCGCCGTCGAAGACGATTATTGACCAATGGATCCGTCGGGAGCGCCGCCGTCGATGTCGAGTACGCGGTGTACATTTACGATGATGGCAATGTCGTTAATGACACGATCTCGTCGACATCGGCGGCGGCTGTGGCGAGACTGACGAACATTTCATCCGCGCTGCGCTCGGCGCCGCTCGTGGATGCGCTTCGAGCGCAAGGATTAACCGACGTGACATCCGCGTCGACGACGGTTCGAGCGCTCGCGGTGCCGCCGCCGCCGCCGCCACCGAATGCGCCTACGGATGTGACGTTCGTTGGCGATGGCGACGGCGATGGGCTCGAGAGTCAAGTCCCGGCGCGGCCCGATTTCACCGTCGAAAGGCTTGCGGCGTTGTTCTCTGGCGCCGCAGCGATGTTGCTCGGTTCGGTGGCGTACCAGTACCGCGCGGAAATTAAAGCGTACTTGATTGAAAGACACCAGAGACGACGCCGTCGACGGTCGTCGTCGTTCACGGCGTCGAAGCCGTCGTCAGAGTCGCCGTCGTTAAAGATGCCGCGCGCCTCGAATGCGGACGGGGACGCGGCGAGCGCGTTTCTTCGTAGCGCCGCGGGATTTTAAAGCCGAGCCGTCATGTAATGTAACGCATTTATACGAGTACACCCCGACACCATGCAGGACGAACTCTTGCTTCTGCGATTTGACAAACTCGCCGGCGATGCATAAGGAACGAGTTTGGTGCTTTCCCGGCGCTTGACGGTCGGATGTCTTTGCTTCGGTGCCGGTACGCGAGAGTCAACGTGAGAATGAAAATGAATTGAATTACAAAGTACGGATGAGTATGCTTCTTTTGTGTGGTTTGTGACGTGGGACGCGACCGTCGCGTTGTGTCGTCGTCCAAAGAATATCCGAAGAAAAAATAATTATACTGTATAAGTTACTGTACTGTTTAAAGCGCGCTCACTCGCCGTCGCGACGTCGATTATTCGCACCCATGGTGGCAAGAATTTCTTCCGGGGCGACATCCGCCGTCGCGGCTGTCGTCGCCGTCGCTGCCGTCGTCATGGATGTCGCAGCCGTAAACGCGGCGGTTGGAATCCCGCCGACGGGTGGAAATCGTCCCGCCATAGTCGCGAACCAGCCATGCGGATTGACGTGGGCGTACGCCGCCGCCGGATGCTGCGCGTGAAGCCCGAACGCTGACGCTGGTGTCGCCGGCGCGAGATGTCCGAATGGATTGAGTCGCGCAGCGGTGGGCACGAACGCGCTTGATGCCATCGTCGCGCGGTTGACGGCGGGCATCCAGCCCTGCGCCGACGCCGCGCTCGCGCCCGACGCTTGCGGCCGAGCGCCGCTGCCGCTCTGCGTGCCGCTCGTCGACGGCGCCGCGCTGGCTGGCATTGTCGTTTTACCCATCACGCCGTGTGCACCACTCGGCGTCGCCACGGCCGCGGCGTTAAAGCCCATGCCTTGCAATTCGCTCATCCACTGTTGCATGAGTTGATGCTGCGTCGCTTGCACGCTCGCGAGCGTCGCCCCGGGCGCGCCGCCATCTCCAACTCTCGTCGCCGTGGACATTGAATTGCCACCAGTGGCGTCACCCGAGCCACCCGAGCCAGAGTCGTTGGAATCGTTGGAGCCGTGCGAGCGTCGGACGAGCTTCATCGTCTTGACTTGTTCGCTCACCTCGCGCACGAGGGCGCTGGCGAGAAACGGAAGCTGCGTGGAAATGAGCGATGAAATCTCACTCTGCGTCAACCCTTGCGAGACGGCGGCGGAAGCGACGGCGGAGATGGAAATACCGATGCGCCATCCTGTGGTTTTGGCCAACGTAACGGCGATTTCGACAGCTTCAGAGCTGTGACCGAGCGCGTTGAGGACGATTGAGGCGACATCCTCACCCGCGCGCGAAGCCACCAATCCAGCGTTATTCGCAGCATGGTCGACATCAAAACCGACTACTTGGGTCATGAGAGTTAGGATTGCGCGTTGCATGCCGCTTTGGGCGTTTGCAGATGCGCTTTGGGCGTTTGCGCCGGGCACGGGTGGGGCACCGACGGCTGCGGCGGTTGGGCCGCGGTCGACATCGACGAGTTCGTACTCGTCATCGTCGGCGTCGGCGCCGCCGCCTTCCCGCATTGGGCGGTCTTTGCGGCGGCCGCTACCCTTTGGTAAATTACGCAGCGTACCACCTTCGGTCCAGTAGCGTTGACACGAGCGGCAGTAATGTCGCGGTTGACTCAACACGCCGTTGTTGTAGTAGCAAAAGCGCGTCTGTTCAGATCCGCAACGCGCGCACGGCAAATGCGAGCCTTCACCCGATGGCTTGTCGTCGTGTGCCTTGTCTGTCGCCTTGGTCACACCCGACGTCTTTTCCACCTTGATACTGGGAAGATTCGGTGTCGTCTTCATCGTCGCGCCGCCGCCTTGTCCCGCTCGCGCGGGCGATTTCAACGCGGTCGCAGTCGGCGCTTCAAGTTTACCGTCTGTACCGCTTTTACCACCACCAACGCCGTCTTGTCGCGTTACGTCGCGCTTATACATCGTACTTTTCTCCTCTCCCTGCCTAGACGCGTCGCTTGAACCGTCAGTGGAATTATCATTCGAGCCGTCGGCGGAGGTGCGCTTGCCGTCGGCGCCGCCGCCGCTCCCCGGCGTCATCCTCGGCGTCGCTCCATTCGAGCCGTCTACGCCCATCGTGCCTCCAGCCGTGACTGCCGCGCCTTCACCATTCGTCGTCGTTGGCGTCGTCGTCGTCGTCGTCGTCGTCGTTGTCGTTGGACGCTTGGAACGATTATCCGGACCAGTGCGCGCGGCGCCGTAATACTCGGAAGCCTTTTCGTTGCCCGAATCCCCGCTCGATCTGGCGTCGGGATCTCTATCGCTATTCGACCCTTTACGCCCATTCTGATCGTCGCTGCCTTCATTCGAACCCGCATGCGCGGCATCGCCGGAATCAGTATCCGTCGATGTTGACGGCGTTTGATGTCGCTTGACGCCGTGCGGCGCGCCGCCGCCGTCGACGCCGCCATCCGCGGCTTGGCCTGCGACATCCCCAGTCACCACCCGACGCCTGATATCCTCCACACACATAGTCGGCGATATATGCATCATCTCAAGTACATGTGCGAGTTTACTCAATGACGTCGGTTTGTCAACGTACCCATCGAATGATTCACACTCCGATCGAGCCTTGATTTCCTCCTCGGGAATGCTCGTGACGGCGATGATGGGCATGCGCTTCCACGCCTGCTTTTGCTCCATCGCGCGAATCTCATTCACCGCCGAGTACCCATCCATCACAGGCATCATCAAATCCATCAAAATCCCCTGAATCCCCGCGTGATTTTCGCCATACAGTTTCACCGCCTCCTCGCCCTGACCCGCCTCCATGATGTTATACCCGAGTCGCCCGAGCTGCGAGCCGGAAATTTTCCGACAACTCGCCACGTCGTCCACAACCATGAGCGATTTCCCATGAATCAACGGCGTGATATCCACCCGACGTCCACGCCCAGTGTTGTCATGCGTCACCGCAGCAACAGTAGTCGTCGTCGTCGTATCACCATTATACCCATGATCACCATCGCGAACGCGACTCTCGTCGTTGCCCGAACTCGTCGACGCCGGCGCGTCCTCGCGCGTCGGCGTCGGCCCCGCCGCGCTCCGCCGCGTCGCCCGCATCGGCGCCGTCACTCGCACCGCCATCGGCGCATCACTCTCACGGCTCGGTAACCGTCCTTCGGCGCGTAACAATACCAACGCCTCGCTCACCTATACGACATTAAAAACGCGCGTATTCGTCAGTCAGTCAATCCGTCAGTCACCGTCTGCTGACTGGGCAACCCCAAACCCAAACCCATTGTCGTCGCATCATCATTCGCATCACGCACGCACCTTATGCAACGCGAACGACCCCGTGCGATGCGGGTCAACGACGCGAGATAACTTCTCCACCATACCCCTATCGCTCGCGTCCACGTGCGCGCCGAGCGCGCGCGCCAAGACGCCCACGCGCGCCGTGGGCACGCGCGCCGTCGACCCCATGGCGCGAAACGCGCCCGCGACTTCGCGCGCGCTCGGGGACACCCCAGCGTCGCCGGCGACGTCCGCGTCCGCATCCGCGCGCGACATGATGATGCGTATGAGTGGATACTAATCACCACCACCAACGTCGTCGCGCGTCGTCGCGCGTCGTCGTCGTCGTCGTCGTCGCGCCAAAAAGCGCTCGCCAAAAAGCGTCACGAAAAAGCGCTTTTTCGCAACGAATGCGCGCCGAATGCAATGCCGAATCGAATCAAATCACCCCGTCACGCGAACGTCGTCACGCGCGCGCGTACGCGATACAATACACCCGAAACCACCCGAAACCACTCGTCGTACGTCGTCCTACGTCGTCGGCGCACGTCGTCGGCGCGTGTCAATGCGGACCCCGACGAGACCGCGCGCGCCGCGTGTTGTGCGCGTGTTCTGGATAAACCACCACGTCATGGAAGGTGATCTCGTATTCGGGCACGTGATACGCCCATGCACGCGCGCGCGCGCGTGACCACGAACGCGGGGTGGATTCCTTGGCCACGAGACGAGGTCTGTGTGGTCGTACTCCAGAGTCACGGTGTGGTGTATAGGATATTTATGTATGTCTCGTGATACATATATCACGTCATCGGTTTGTATCGTAGTGCGATGTGCAAACGACCTATATATATGTGTGTGTGTGTGTGTGTGTGTGTGTTGGGCGTCGCAAAATAAAAAATCACAGAGGCCACACGGTTTAGGGCGTTGTGTATCGAGGGTATTGTCACCGTATATTGAGCATCTGTTCAGGAACAAATAATATAAAAATACGCGTGAATGCAAGTACGTAGTATACTGGTGCTGTAGCCTGTGATGTGTCGATGTCCGACGGGCGCGGGCGCGCGATGTCCGACGATGTCCGACGGGCGCCGAGGCCAACACCCTTTGGCGGTCGGTTGGTGCGTCAATTCGCGGCGCGCACACATGGCGACGCACGCGGGAGCGACGTACGGCGCCGCGGGTGGTGATGGTGATGGTGATGGTGACGTGTCGGTTCGCGTTCGCGCGACGACGACGACGACGAGGACGACGACGAGAACGAGGACGACGCGAGTGATGCTGATGACGCTCGCCGCGGCGACGATTGGGGTGGTGTCGTTCGCATGCGTCGTGGGCTCGGGTCGGCTCGGCATCAGTTGGGGTAGGTTCAACCCCATAGAGCGGATGTTGAAACTAACGCTGACGCGAATCCAGAATAAGTTTACGCCGTATTTGAAGTCTTCGTCGTACAACACGGCGACGTGCACGTCGCACCTTCAATTCCACGGGTGGTGCGAGACGAACGCGGTGATCTTTTCGTCGGGATGCCTCGCGCAGTACCCAGGGACGTATTACTACGACGTTGGAGCACCATATCCTATGTTTAACAAGAATTCGGGGTTGAGAGCGTGCGTGACGACGTACTACAGGAATAAGCTCGTCGGCGACTATCAATCGTTCGGCTTGACCTTGGACGACGTGACAAAGAATGATTTGGTCAAAGCCATGTTTCCAGCGTCATTTGGGGATTTGGGACAATGGACGACAGCATTTGAGGACGCAGATTTGAACGCGGAGTCGGACTTTGGTCAGGATGAGAACTTTGGTGGCGACGCGGCGTCGGCGACGGCTGCTGTCAACGTCAATACGATGTACAAAAACTATCTGCCTTCGACGTCATCCTGCCAAAACTCTTTCTGCTTTAATTTTTGTCCCTCAGATCTTGGTCTCAGAAGTTTATACTCCATTTCTGTGCCAAAGGTGTGCGCTTCTTTTAAAATTGTCGGAAAGAGGTACAAAAAGTGCATATCGGTGCCGACTGTCAAGTTCAAGCTCCCCACGTCTTGCAA
>Ga0255765_1001943_pt1 | contig 24527 bp, 17 predicted proteins | sample 041ome_8_FD_179965 | JGI IMG/M metagenome (GOLD analysis project Ga0255765, IMG submission 179965) | Coastal salt marsh microbial communities from the Groves Creek Marsh, Skidaway Island, Georgia - 041407BS metaG (version 2) | ecosystem: Environmental > Aquatic > Marine > Intertidal zone > Salt...
ATCGACAAACCTCCTCGTCGCTTTCACTCCACTCTCGCCTTCCCCAAAACCTAAAAACGAAGCTAACCGTTCGCTAATCTCGTGTTTAAAACCTTCGATCTCGATCGTCGACGGTTCCAATTCGGTTATCGGGTGGTCTTGGAAAACAGTCTTCATCGCCGCCGCCGCCACCGGAACGTTCCCGCCGCCTAAAAACGGTTTCTTCTTCGATTGGAATCTCTGCTTGATTTCCTCTAAAAGCTGCTCGCAGTTCATGCCGTCTATTTGCGCTCGAGAGGTCATCGGTTTATAAAAACTCGTCCTCGTTTGTTTTCCCGCCGCCCCCTCTTGACCTCCTCCTCGTTTCGAAATCGCTTGCGTTGACAAACGACCGGCTTTGTTCCCTCTGAATGTATCATTTTCATCATTTTCAGAGGTAGTGAAGACAAGACGACTACTTTTATTATCCTCTTTGTTTTCATTCGCGTCTTCTGAATCGTTTTCGTTCTCCTCCTCTGTCTCCTCGTCCTCGTTTGATGATTCCGCCGCAGATGACGATGCCGTCGACGCAGCCGCATTTTTGCTCTTCTTCTTCTTCTTCTTCGTCTCACCAATCGTCGACGACGCGAGAGGCGACGCGTCCGACGCGAACATTCTTCTGTTCACGTAGTTCTTGTTCTTCGCGTTATTCGTATTCAAAGAAGTCCTCCTCCCGCTCGTGGACGCTCTCGAATTGCGACTGCACATCCGTCTCTCCTTTTCCGCGTAATCATCGATCGATCGTCCTTCGCTCGAAGATGGTCTCGTTTCCGCACGCGAAGAAGAAGAAGACAACGACGACAAACGACGACGAAAGATATCGTTTGAAAACGAAGACACAGAAGACGACAAACTCTCACAACACCGCGAGGTTGTCGTCGTCAGAGTCATCCTCCTCCATCGCTCGTGTGCTCCCATATCTTCTTCTTCTTCTCTGCAGTGCGATAGGTTCAAACTTTATGGCGGCAGCGTCGCTCTTTTCTCGGTAGGGCGATTTTTTACTATAGAACCCTAAATGATACAGTGTTTTATATGTTAATTAAAAGGGTTTAGGGTTGTTATAGTGAAGGAGGAAAGCTGCTCTTGGAGCGTTCTCTTTCTTCCATACTAAAGCCGGAGTGACCTTCGATGGCTCGGAGCGCAGGCTTCAAACCTGTGGGGGCTTGACGGCCCAGTTGTTCGATTCAACCTCACCGGCGTCTTTTATGTGTGCGTGTCTTTTTTTTTGTTGTCGTCGCGTGTAGTAGTAGTAGTATCGTTGTTCTTGTGTTCTTGTGCTTGCTTTCTTTTTGTTTGTTTTTGTCTCTCTCTGTCTGCTTGTTTTTTCTGTATTTTTTTTCTTCTTCCATCATTTTTTCTAAAAATACACACAACAACAACAACAGAGAGAAACGCTGTTTGCAGATACATATCAGAACACGCGAATAATGGCGACGACGACGATTCAGACGACGACGAATACGCCGCCTTCCACGCCCGCATCACACTCCGAGCTTTTCTTCTCTGCCGAACAACAACAACGCGGGGTTGAAGAGGAAGAAGAGGAACGACGACTCGAGGACGACGACGACGACGACGAAAGCTTTAACTTTTTAGGTGTTGACCCCCCCAGCCTCTCTTCGTTTTTGTCTTTGAAGAATAACGATGGTGGTGACGGTGATGGTGTCAACAACAAGCGCGCGATGACGTTGCAGCTCAAACGCGCGTCGTTATTCCACGCGCTCGCGAAAGAGGCGGACGAAAAAGCGAAAAGGGACGCGGACGAAGCGCTGCGTAAAAAACGCGAGACGCAAGCCAACATACGCAAAACGCTCGATTCGCAACAGGAGCAAAAACGACTCGCGAAGGAGAAGGAAAAAATGGTCGAGAGGATGTTGGACACGCAACAGAGACGCACGGCGGAAAAGTTGGACGAGGAACGGAAGAGGAAAGAAACGGAGAAGAGACAGTTGGATCAGGAGAGAGCGAGAGAGGCGGAGTTTGAGATGCGCAAAGCGAGAGAGGAGAAAGCGTTGCGTAAAAAACAAGACGTGGAACGCGCCGCGGAGTTTGTGAGGAAAGCGGAGGAGGCGCAGGAGATGTTGGACACGAAGCGCGCGGAGGAAAAGAGGAAGCGATTGCTATTGGTGGAAGCGAAAATGGCGCAAGGCGACGGCGAAGGCATCGAAAAGAGACGAGTGGAGTTTCTCGAGATGGAAGAGAAAAGGTTTCGTTTGGAGGCGAGGAAGAAGATCGAAGCGCTCGAGGAGCGAGAGAGGAGAGAGAAAGAAACGAGACGACTGAACGATTTGAAGTGGCGAGAGAGTTTGGAAGTGCAAGTGGCGGAAAAAGAACAGAGAGAGTTGGATATGGCGATCGGGAACATGTCGTTGCGAGAGATGCAATTCAACGGCATCTCGGCGTGACGAGCGTCTCGTATCGATTCGCGCGATACTCTTTTCGCCGACGCGCACGGCGGCGTAAGCGAATCAAAGAGAAGGGAAAAGAGAGGAGGTTTTTTATCAACTTGAACAAAAACAAAGTGCAAAGAGAGAGATGAAGAGAGGGAGGATGAAGTTATGCTAATAATAATGGAAGAACTGATGACTATATATATTTACTACTCCTTTATGACGACGCGCTCTCCGCCCCGTTTCCTAAGTTCTGCGTCACTTTCTCGACCACGCGTTCGCTCAACTGCCACTTCTCCGGCAAATTCTCCCTCGAAAACTTCAAAACTTTCGGCCACACGTGTTCTCTCAGATATGGTTTCACCCGTTCAAAGTGTACTTCCCGTATTTTCTCCCCGAAAATCATCCAAACGATCGCGACGGTGAGAAAGAGTAAACACTGCGTCAACACCATCGTGAACCACGGGTGTGCGTCCAAATACCGGTCGATTTTTCGCGAGTAATATTGCATCGGATCTTTTTCCCTCAAGTTTTTTCTCCTCCTCGTAGAAACTCCTCCTCCTCCTCCTGTCGTCGCCTGTTGTCGTCTGTTTCCTCTTCTTCGAGATGATGGTGGAGGTGGCATTTATCTTCGTCTTCTTCTTCTCGTTCGTTTGTTTGCGCACAACAGGTAGATATATCTGATTTTAGGTAAGTGTACTAAAATGAGGGAAAAGAAGAGAGTTTTCAAAGGGGTGTTTTTAGGGGATTTGTGAAACCCTAAATAAAAAATGCATCAAATCAAAGAGGGGAACAAAAAAAAGAACACGACAGCTTTTTTTCTTTACATTGAGTAAACGCACAAGTTACTAGTATTAAATGGTGGTGCGGTCTTCTCCTGTGAGTCGCATTAAAGCGCACGCGGAGGGTGGTTTTGATGGTGGTAGTGATGATACGACGACGAATGCGCTGTGGAACGCGCTGACCGAGCGAAACGAGAACGAGAATGTGATGGGACGACGCATCCAACTGCCACCGAAGAATTTTGCAAACAACAACAACAACAACAAAAAGAGTTTCGACGAGAAGAAGACAAAGAAGAAAACGAAGGAGAGAGAGGCGAAGAAAGACGGTTTATCGCTGCGCTCGATGGCAGTGGTACCCGTGGTGAGGTTTGGTGTGGTTGAGATTACGACGTCTGCGGAAGAGCGCGTGAAAATAGTCAACGATACGAACCGGAATTGGAAGATTTGCGAGTATCGGTTTGAAGGAGAAGAAGACAAAAGCGAATACGAACTGTTCGGATTCGCAGGAGGGGTACTCCCGAAGATTGTAAAGAGAGACGAAGAAATGACGGTGTCGATTAAATGGACGCCGAAAGTTGTCTCGAAGAAAGCGACGGCGGTGGGGGCGTTGAAGCTCGTGTGTAAGACGTGCGCGACGGAGGTGTTTGACGAAGGAGAGGCAAAGACATTTACGGTGAGATTGAGAGGGGTGACCGTGGTGAAGAAGGAAGAAGGAACGACGGAGAAGCCGCGAAAACAAGAACGAGATAAAATGGAAGCGATGATCGATGAAGGAGATAGTGAAGAGGAGGACGCGTTTGGCGCGAACAAGGAGAATGTCATCGAGGATGATGCGTTTGATGAAGCGTACGAAGGCTTTAAAGGATTGCCGAGCGCGTACGCGGCGTCAGCTTCGTGGCGAAGACAGTCGAACCAGGAGAATTTGGCGAAGCACGTGGCCGCTTCGAAAGCTGTTGAACAACACGCGAAGGAGTTGGAACGCGAAGAGCAAGAAGAGCCGCTAACGATGGCGTCCTTGCGTTTGCTCAACTCCAAGAATGCATCATCAACAAAACCGACAAAAGAAATAAAAGGAGAAGTAAAAGCAACATCCTCGTCCGTCACATCTGATGGGTTTGAAAGTGCGAGAGAGTTTGCGAGTCAACAAGAAGCCGAGTTCGTGTCCTGGCTGAACCGAACGATTTCGCCTCGGGATACCTCCGAAGTAGCGGCGTCGACGTCTCACTCTGTGAAAATGAAATCCGAACAGATGCGAGCGCGCGAGTTTCGAGACGCTCGAGCTGCATCGCGACGAGTCATGGCGCATCTATACACGCAAGATGCAGAAGTTGGCGTCATCATGCGTGAGGTGGAATATAGAATTGAGAGTAAACTTATCCGTTTAAAAAGCGACGGCGGTATTTTCCTTCGCGACTTGCGCATGAAGCAAGATTTCATTAAAACGCTCAGCTCGGTGAATACATTTTGGCTTAAACTCGGCGTCGATGCCGTCTTGGGAGACACCATGAGATGGCAACCGCAGAATCCGAGAGAATGCGCGAAAGAATGCTCCGAAAAGTTGTTTCGTTCGCACGAGATGGAGATCAAATACGGATTAGGCGACGAGTTTCCCGGCCAACCGCCGTTTGCGGAAGGGTACGAGAACGCGTTGAACGACGTCGTGTTGGAAAGAATCTTGATGCTCGTCTTGTTACTCGACCGCGCGCAAAACCACAAAGCTCACCCGAAAGCACCGAAACTGTTCAACTTGAATGCCTCCATCAAGTCGACGAGAGAATTAGCGCAAAAGTTGCTCACGGCGTCGTGTTACGGCGAAGGCGACATTTTGCGCAACTTGAAGAAAGCTGGTTTCATCGTGCCTTACGAACAAACAGCCGCGAGTGAGTACGACTTCACGGTCACAAACTTAGCCAGCGATCTCAGAGATGGTATTCGACTGTGTAAACTCATCGAAATGTTAGCGCCGGACGTTACTTTCGCCTCCATCGATAAGAAGACACAAAAAGTGGTCGAACATCACTCGTTGCTTTCGGAGTGCGCGTTTCCAGTGAAGACGAGAGAGGATAAATTGAACAACGTTCGAGTGGCTTTGAATGCTGCAAAGGATGTTTTAGGCGTCGCGTTACCTGGCGCATGGTCGAAAATCACGCCGTCGGATATCGTCGATGGTCATCGCGAGGCGACTTGTGGCATTCTATGGGCGATGATGACGCACGAGCACACGAAAAATATGAGCCGCAACTCGCTCGCGGCCCCGAAGAACATGTTGACGAAAGAAATTTGCAAGTTCCCGAACGCGAAGATTCCTACCAGTACGATTCAAGCTTTAGAACGCGAGATGCGAAACAACAAAGGCGCTCTCGCGTCTCGTCCGAACGGCATGCCGAGGTGCAGCCTCGAGGCGCTTCTCTTGACGTGGGCGAAAGCGTGTTGTTCCGAATTATCTCTCTCTTCTTCCTACTCGATCAAATGTTCCAATTTAGGAAGCGATTTTGCCGACGGACGAGTATTACTCGCCATCCTTCGCAAATACGCGCCGGGTCTTACCGGTTCGAGACGTCTTTCGCGAGAAAATCTCGAATTGAACCACCCGATCGATATGGACGAGCGCAAACGCGCGAGAGAAATCGCCGCTAGGAATTTTTTGCAAGTTGCCGAGTGTTTAAAAGCTATCGGTGGTGTCCCGATTCCTGGATTCGATGTTCGCTTCCACACGTCAGCTTCGGCGTTACCGTCCTCCGGTAACAGCAGTGGCAGTTTCAATTTAGAGAAAGATATCCCAGTTCCGCAAACCGGCGACGTGGCGACGTACCTCTTGTGTTTGTGTTCGCGAGTGATTCAGCACGTGGAACGCGTGGATTCAGCGAAGAAGATTCAGCGTTGGTGGCGATTAAAACGTCCAAATAGACCGAAAGTAGCGGATGTCGCTCGCATGTGGTCTCGCGCGCAAACGGTGATTAGTAAACATTTAAGAGGTTATTTCGCGAGGAAAGAGTACGAGCGTTCGTTGGACGCCGTGGTGACGTTTCAAAAAATGTGCAGAGGACGAGCCGATCGAAAAATGCTCCAGAAGAGACATAATGCGGCGATTGTTATAGAAAAACACGCGCGAGGCTTCGTTGCGAAGAAAGGATACAAAAGATTGCGCGAGAATGTCATTCGAATGCAATCCTTTTACCGCGCGAAAAGAGCGGCGTTGGAAGCAAATGTCAAGTATAACTTTGCAATGGTAATTCAAGCTTCGGCGAGAGGATGGCAAGTGAGACGCGCGGTGCGCGTGCAGAAAAAAGCGATACTTGATATTCAGAAATGTTACCGGGGGTATTTAGGCCGCAAAAGCGTAGAGGAGATGAAAGAGGCGAAGAGGAAGGAAGTAGAACGCGTCGAGATGGAGAGGCGCGAGGAAGAGGAAAAGCGGGAACGGTTGATTGAAGAAGAGAGGCAACTAGAAGCGCTAGTTTTGGATACATCTGCTACTTTAATTCAAAGTAGGTTTCGGGCATTCCAGTTACGAAAGGAATTCGTCCTCAAACGTGCTTACACCGAGAACATGCAACACATTTACAGGATCCATCGAGAGAGAAGAGCGCTTCGAAAGGCGAATCGCGAGCGACGAATGTTGCGAGAAATTGAAGAGAAGAATCGAGTGGAAGAGGAGCGAGTCAAAGCTGCAATCACGATACAGTGCTATTACAGAATGTATTTCGCGAAAGAGTTGTTGAAGTTCCGCAAATACCGTCGAGATAAAAACGCGGCGATTAAACTGGTCAAGTTCCAGGCGCGCGTTCGAGGTGTTTTAGCGCGCAAAGCTTTCAAAGAGGCGTCGAAAGAGAATAACCGAAAATGCCACCTCGCGGCCATCAGGATGCAAAGACACATCCGCGGTTTCTTGTACCGGCAGCATCACTTACGAAAGCACATCGAACGGACGATGAACACTTTGTTCAAATCTTCCCGCTCTTGCGGTCGTAAAGATGTCAAAACGTTAGCCGGGAACTATGCGAAGATTGCGGAAGTGTGCCAGTCCAAACTCTTTGGTTACCTTGCCATCGAAGCCTGTTATTTACGGTGTCCGGATTCGGTGACTATCCTCGTAGAAACTCTACAAATGTGCAGAGATTACGAGAGCGAGTCAGATCTCGAAAATCCGTTCTTGTTGGCGTGCGATATCCTCCACACCATTTGTTCGTACGAAAACGCCAAATTTTGCGAGTCGATTATGCGCTCGCATCAATACGCTCGAGACGTCGCCAGATGTCGTAAAATTAAAGATACGACCATGTATCTTTCCTTGACGAACGAAAATCGCGCGAACGTGTTAACTTCGGCTATTAAGAAGAAGAATGTAGTTGTTGGAAACGATGAAGACGAAGTCAACGACGAAGACGCGATGATCTTGAACGAGTTGCGAGCGTCCGCCGAGCAGTGCAAGAAACACGCGGAAAGATTGAACGGAGTGTTGGAGTGTTTAAGAGACGCGCAACCGTCGATTTGGAAGTATGCGCAAACGCCAAAGAAGAAGAGAAGAAGCGTCTGGGACTCGCATCAGCATCAACAGCAAGCTACCCTTCCGCAAACGTCGTCGCCGCAAAAAGCCTCGCCGCAAAAGAAACCTATTAGTATTGGCCACGTGATGAAATCACCAACGTCGAAGAAAAAAATAGTTTCCATCGCTTCACCTCCGGTGCGCCATTCACCGCGCTTGTTAGAGCTCAAAGAGAAAAAGAAGATGGCGTAAATAATGCGCACCATATAGCATAGCAGTTTGTTTACACATATTGATAAAAATACACACTCTGTAATGATGACGCGAAACGCGGCTTGATTTCAATTCTCTATTTCATCTATTTCATCGTAAAACTGACATCAGTCAAACCAATTCTCACGAAATCCAACAACAGCGTCACCAGCATGCAACTCCCTAAACTCTCCCATACCACTCGCCACATGGAATATGTGTTCTTCTTCCCTTTCGCGGTCGTCACGTCTTCATCCACCATCAAAAACATTGGAAAACTGACTATGAAATAAATCCCGTAAAACGCGCTCCCGAGCGTATACGCCATGTTCCTATTGGTAAACTCCCAGTACGGAAACGCACATATAGTCAACGTTTCCATAAACGCCGTCGTGTACGCTAACGCCGCCACAACTGTCGCATAAAACACGTCTCTGAATACATCTTTCTCGTAACTCGTCTTAATCTTCCGTAAAATCGAATTCGTCATCGCGTGGTAAAACATAAAATACGCGTGCGTCATGAGATACATCGAAATCGGCACGTCGTTCAACCTGTGCGCGTCAAACGTGTACTTGGCGTTTAAAACGGAATAAAAATAGTGCGTCCAAATGTAATTGCCGACGAAGGACAAAATGCCAATCCACGCGTTTGCTTTCACCACGTATCTTTCCCACACCGGTACGCCTTTATCCTCCTCGAACGGTTTCCACAGAGGATACACAACATACGGCAACGCACACGCACCGCAATAGAGTAAATAATGCCATCGCGTGAACCCTTCGTACAGTTTAAGCAAAATTATTATCGCGATGGAGGTTATCCAGCACAAGGAAACGGTGAATGTAAACTTCTCCGCCGCTTTCTTTGAAGGGTTTGTTTGGCACTGAAACGACGAGAACGACGAATGCGACGAGGACGATGCTCTCGCTGCCGTCCTCCTCGACGACGTCGCGTTCTTCTTCTTCTCCTTTTTCGTCGTCAAGAATCGACCGAGGGTAAAACAGACCAGGAATATGGAACAGAAAATCTTCGTCATGGTCGTTTGGATGGTGGTGTCGTTGCTCGTCATCGTCCTTTTTTCGGCGAAGCTTTTCGAGTAGTGTTTCTTTCTTCGTTGCAATGGGGAAATCTTCACTTAAATTTGAAACACACGACAGAGGCAACGAAAGAGCAACCATATCATGGGCGTGGTGTTAGAGAGCGATTCCGAGGACGAGGAGAAAGTCCTCCTCCCACAGAAGAAGGAGAAGGAGGAATCCTCCGATTCCGAGGTATTTATTATGTTTATTTATTGTTCTCGTTCTTCTTCTTCTTTGTCGCGTTGTCGTCGTCGTCGTTGTTGTTGTTCTTAGAAGAGCGCTTTGTGTGTGTTGGGGGATGATGATTTTTGAATTCAATTCGTGTCTTTCGCGGCGCGAAACGCGCTGCGCCTCCGCGGTACTCTCGCGCAGAAGTGCTGACGAGTTCCTTTTCTCTCTCTCTCTCTCTCTGTGCGCATAAAATTTATCAGGAGGAAGCCGAGAGCACGGACGACGAAGGTGAACCGAAGCAAAAGAAGCAAAAGACAGACACGAAGAAGAAGAAGAAGAAGAAGAAGAAACAAGATGATTCGGATTCGGAAAACTCAGACGTCATCGACGATTTATCCGGCGACGAAGTCGACCAGTCAAACATCATCGCCGGTGGACGAGCCAGTCGATCGACGAGGCCGGTGTTTACGAAACAGATGTACGCCGCGGCGAACTTAGAGGACGAGAGCGAAGACGAAGAGTAAAATAGATTTGAAAATCCCCGAAGAGAAGTACTTCCACGAATTCGTCACACATCATTACGCGCGCGCACAAAAACTCGTTCGTAACACTCATGTCTTCTCCGTCTTCTTCGCTTCTTCAAAGGGCGGAAGTGTTCTCGCTTTTCCGGCACATGTTTCGCTTGGCGAGAAAAATGAAACGCGATAGCCTTAAAGAGGCGGAATACATCACCTCGGAGTGCAAGAATCGATTCAGAGAAAACCGATTCTTGAAAGACCACGCGCACGTGCAAAAAGCGATTGATTACGCTCGCACGAGAATTTACATGTGCGAAAACTACGGCATCGCGTACGAGAGGATGGCGAACGTGACGAGCTCAGGAGGTGGGGACGTGAAGATTGTACACGAGGGGTTACGAGAGGAAGTTGGGAACTTTGAGAGCGTTGGTTTACCTAAAAATGTCACGGCGGAGGAGGCGAGGAGAAAAGCGAGGGAGAAGAGGAGACGGATGTCGGAGAGCTTAGAGGAAAGTAGGAGTCGCACAAGTGGGAGTGGTGGTAGTAGTAGCACGTAGCGCACAGATGCAGTAGCAGCACTAATAAAAATACACGTGTCGTCGCAAACGACGACACCTTCAACAGGGACTAAACACACTCTTCTGGCCGTAATTTTTCCGTTCTTTATACCCGTCCACGGCATACATAAACTGCAATATCGGTCGCCGCGTGTCTTTACTTTCGTTTCCGATGCCTCTGTGCATCAATCGATAATCGTACACGACCCAATCTCCCGCTTTAGCGTTTTTGTTCGATTGCACGCCACCTAAAGCGTGCGCGGCTGCTCCGAACCCGAGTAAACCGGCATTTTTATGCGAAGTTGGCCAAAATTCTGTGTATCCAACCGTATCGTCCAAATCGAGGAGGGTCATGAATACACACACGGCGTACGGTGGACCGTGCGTTTTGACTAAAGCGCCCGTTTGTTCGTCGTACGTTTCCTGGTCGCCTCTGTGCGCGCCGTCGCAATGCCACTCTTGGTCTGAACAGTTCGGTTCCGTCCAAACGATGGATATGTTAATGTCTATATCTTCTGCGTTCCGTAAAATATCCTTCACCGGTTCCACCCACGGCGCGTCTGATTTAGCGAACTTAAAAAGTGCATCTTCCTCCTCCTTTTCTTTATCGAATAACGCGTCGAATCGATACTTCCCTCGACTCCCGATTTCTTTATAAGCAAACGCGTCGGTTCCAACAGAAACGTGCGAATGATTCTCTCGCAGGGCGCTTAAAATTACCTCGATTCTCTCGTGCGTTTTCATTCGAAACGAATCAACGAGCGTTTTTGACACTCGACAACTGCTCGTTCCTTTCGCAGCGGTACCACCGTCAGCAATCAAATACCCGTTCGCTCGGAAGTTTTCTCTCAAGTCGTCCTTTTTCTCTCTCTCGTGTCTTTTATCGTAACTGTATTTACCGTCGCAACTCTCGCTCTCGTCTTTCAAAAACGGAAACCGGCACGGTGCCGACATCAACACGTCCGCGTCCTTCGCCGTAATCATCATCGCGTTCCTGCTCCTCCTTTTCCTCCCGTCGTCGCCTCCAAAGTCGTCTTTCAAAAATACGTCGAGCCTTTTCTCGTGACGAACGACTCGCGTCCACATCTTTCTCAACAGAAGAGACTCGTCCCCAGACGTCCCTAAAAACGACAAAAGGATATCAAAATACAGCTTGCCCTCTTTTCCGCCACCGACACCCACGAGTTTATCTTCTTCTTCTTCTTCTAATCGAGCTCCGCTTCTATCTCTCACCGTCCTCCACTCGTGCACGACCAACCGTCTTCTCTTCCATTGAATTGTAACATCGAGAAGACGTTCTTCCAGTTCGCTCGCATTTTCATCATCATCATCCTTATTATTATTATTATTATTATTATTATTATTATTAGTATTACCACTCTCCTCCTCGATTTCAAAGCAAACGGCCACGAACACTCGTCGTCTCTGCTGCTGTAATCGCTGTTCTCGTTCTCGTTCCTGTCCCGCCTCGTCCTCCTCCTCTCCCTCGCTCTCTAAATCCATACATCCATATCTATTTTTAAACGAACGAAGTTTTCGACGACCTTTTTGTGTTTGTGTTTTGCAAAAAAGAAAAAAAGAAAGAAAAAAGAAGAAACAGATGCCAAACGATTGCCCCTTCTTGTGTTTGTGTTTGCAAAGAAATGAAGAGAAGAAGTGATCTTTTCGTCTCTTCTTTTTCTTGTCTCTTTCTCTCTTTCTCTCGTCATTTTTAGAACGCGAGGAGAGCGGAAGAGGAATACACACATACGTACACACTCACGCACTCACACAGAAAGACAGACGTAGTAGTAGTAGTACGAGTAGCTTAGGGAATAACAGCGACACGATTCAGAAGACGACCGACGATTTATTATTAAAGACGAGACGACGAAGACTCTCATCATCTCCGCGAAGAAGTTTGCGTTGGATCTCTCCGTTGTTTTCGTGTGATAAATACTAAACCACTCATTAAAAAACAAGCGGCGGCGCGAAAAGAGAGAGGGAAAGAGAATGACCGACCAAGCGGTGCTTCTGTTACGAAACCAGCTGAGAGGTGCGTCGTTTTTCTTGTCCTTCTTTTGTTTTGTCTGTCTGTCCCTCTCTTGGATGATGGATGATTATGATGTGGACGATGATTTTTCTGCGAGGAGAGCGACGAGGGGCGACTCCAACATTTTGTACTGACTTTTTCCTCCTTCTCTTCTGATTACTACTACTACTACTACGAATGCGAAAAATAAAACAGATTTAACTCGGAACCCAATCGAGGGCTTCTCCGCGGGTTTAGTGGACGATTCCAACGTCTTACAATGGCAAGTAACCATCATGGGCCCTCCGGATACGTTATACGAGGGCGGTTTCTTCACGGCGACGATGACGTTCCCGAAAGATTACCCGAACAAACCGCCGGACGTGAAATTTAAATCGGAAATTTGGCACCCGAACGTGTATCCAGACGGGAGGGTGTGCATATCTATCTTACACGACGCCGGGGATGACCCGATGGGGTACGAGTGCGCCAGCGAGCGGTGGTCGCCGGTGCAAACGGTGGAGACGATTATGCTGTCGATTATATCGATGTTGTCCTCGCCGAACGACGAGTCGCCGGCGAATATCGACGCGGCGAAGATGTTTCGAGAGGATTACGCGGGATTTAAGAAACGGGTGGCGAGATGCGTGAGGAAGAGTCAAGAGGAGTGCTTTTGAAATGAGGAGAGAAGCACACGCGATGAAGGATGGAATAAAGAGAGAGAGAGAGAGAGAGAAAGAGAGGGATAACGCAGAAATGTTTTAAAGTATTATAGAAGAGAGAATATATAAAAGAGAGCACGCTAGAAAGAGATAGACATAAGAGAGAGAGAGAGAGGATACGAAAAAGCAAGGAAAAAGAAGAAGAAGAAGAAGAAGAAGAAGAAGAGAGTACTACTACCCATATCGATACAAAGATTTGAAATACCGATATTACATTACTTTTACTTTGAATCAACAACGCGTTTCCTACAAATCTACTTTTAATAAAAACAACTCTCCCGTCTAACTATTCGCTCTCTTTCGGGTCTTTCACTCGCGTCTTCTTCAACTTTATAGCCGCGTAATACACACTTCCAAACACCCCCACAATCATTCCGCTAAAGTTCGCCCATTGGAACACCCCACCAAAGAATATGTACCCAATCCACACCACCGCTAGATCTTTCACGTTGCCGCAAATAGCTTGCGTCAACGCCGAGTTCATCGACGTGTTTAAGAATATAGAGTAGTTCAGCGCGAACGCCAGCACGCATGAACCGAACAAGACTTTAACGAACCCACTATTTTCGTTTATATAAATAATCGTACTGAACACTTCCCCTCTTAACAAAGATAGCGCGAACAACGGCGCGCCGCACCAAATTCCGTTCGTCCACATCAACCCGAACGCGTTCAATCCGCTCTTCTTGGATACGCGTCCAATCATGATCAAATACACGCTCGTTGCCACGTTATTCAGAACGACCATAAAATATCCATACAAATTAAACTCCATATCGTTCATTCCGGCTATAATTGCGCCTAACACCATAAGCATCACCGCAAAAATCACGTCTCTCTCTTGCGCTTTCCCAAACGCCAGGAACTCGGTCGCCATCGTAAACGCGCCGGTAGTTCTTCGCAACGTCGTATACATCGGTAAGTTTACGCCTCTCAACGAAATCATGGACAACAACATGTACGTTAAATACGCGAGAGCCAACGGTAACGTCGTTCGAAATAACTTCACGGTTGGGAATCCCGTTTTCACGTTTAATCCGCCTTTCGGCACTTTCCCGTTGTTTGACATCGTTTCCTCGCCGTCCTGTTGGTCCACGAACGCAATCAAGTTCAGTCTTTTAAACACATACAAAAGCATCGTCGATACGATCAGTTGCGATAAGGTGATGACGTTTGCAAACGGAAAATCGTACAAAGATAACGCGGTTTTATTGAAACAGAGTAAAGCGACCGCGCACGCCATGTAGCTAAACGCCACCGACGCGCATTGGAAAGCCGTCGCTTTCGGTTTCTTTTGTAAATGGAGCAGACCAGCGCCGGCGATTTGGAGCGTGGAAAACGGGTTGTTTTTGGAGGAAAGCAACATGCGCACAGCCGCGAACAATGAATGATGCCGTTCTTAAAACGTGGAAGAGAGAGAGAGAGAGAGAAAGAGAGCGTTCGTTGTTCTTCGTCGTCGCTCAAAAGAAGTCGCTCTTTTTCTTCTGAAGAAAAGTCTGTTGTTGTTTTATCCAAAATGCTGTACTATTTGGTAGCATAGTATCAATGTATAGAAATAGTCTCTCTCTTCTGCTATCTAGTATGTGTTATGTTGTTGTTATTGTGAGTGCGTTGTTACTTAATGGACATCTTGGCGAACGCCGCGGCGGCATCCATGGCTTCGGTCATCGCTTCAGCGTTTGGTCCTTGGCCTTGCGCGACGCCTTTTTTACCGCCGCCTTTCCCTCCGAGCGGCTTCAAGCACACATCTAACCAGTTTTTAGCCTCGTTGGTTTTGTTCTTCACGTCGGAAGGGACCGAACACAACGCGACGGCTTTCCCGTCGTTCGTGGCGAACAATGCGCACGATAAACCTTTCGCGGCGACCGATTGCGCGCACTCGCCCAACACTTTCGCGTCTAAACCTTCGCCGAGGTTGGCGACGAGAAAGTTTTCGCTCTTGGAGGAGGCTTCGCCGCACATGACGGAGAGTTGCTCGATGGCTTTAGCGGCTGCTTCAGCGGCGGCTTTTTTCTTTTCATCCAAGTATCGCTTATTTTCTCGGACGATCAACTCTCTCAAATTTTCTCGAGAAGCGAACGGCATCGTTTTCTCCGCGTCGTCGATGGAACCTTTCAACAAAGACAGTTGCGCGGAGAGCTCGGTTAAATCGGTAATTTTCGCCGTCGCATCAATCATATCCATGAAATCTTTGGCATTCTGGAAGGCTTGCCTCGCTTGGCCTTTCGTGGCTGCAGTGATGCGTCGAATACCTTTCGCTGTGCCGACTTCTTCGATGATGGCAAAATCTTCCGCTTCCGCGGTGCTTTTCAAATGCGTGCCGCCGCAAAACTCAATCGATCGCTTCGCCCACGCCTCGTTGGACGGATTGGATAACAAATCGTCGATGGCTGGACCGACAGAAACGACTCTGACCGGGTCAGGATACACTTCACCGAATACCGCGCGCAAACCGTTGATTTTCTGCGCGTCCGTTAACGCCACCTCTCTCGTGTGAACGGACAAGTTTTCTTTAATTTGCGAGTTGACGATGTCTTGCGCCTCTTGGATTTGCTTCGCCGTGACTGGTTTGTTGTGGGAAAAGTCAAAACGCAACTTTTCGTCGTCCACGACGGAACCTTTCTGGTTGACGTCGTTTCCTAAGACTTCGCGCAAGGCAAAGTTAACGACGTGTGTCATCGTGTGATTAGGCATGATGTCCGAACGTCGAGCAACGTCGACTTGCGCGGTGCACGCGTCGCCAACCGAAACCGAAACGGAATCATCCGATAGGACGTGCAAGATGTACCCAGCAGCCGCTTTCGCCTCGGAAACAGATAAATCTTTACCGTTGACGTTCAGAGACCCGGTATCAGAAACCTGACCTCCAGATTCTGCGTAAAATGGTGTCGATTCTAAAATCAAACCAAACGGCCCGCTTTGTCCTTCCGTAGATTGAACGAATCCGTCCGAGCTCGTCAAAATCGCTTTGACTGTCGTATCCACTTTCGGAACGTTTTCGACGTACTTGAACGAATCATTTGTAGTTGCGATGTTGTTATTCGACAACCATGCCGTCGCTTCCGCTTGGAACAACAAATCCACGCCGGTGTTCTTCTTGGAGCTCATTCTCGATTTCTCTTGCGCCGCTTTGAACACTTGGTCAAACTCTTCGTTGTTCAACGTCAAACCGTTCTCCTCGCACATGATTTCCGTTAAATCGTTCGGGAAACCAAAAGATTCCCACAATAAAAACGCCTCGACGCCAGAAATGACGTTTCTGTTTTCACCTCTCGCGCCTTCCGCAATTTTCTTAAACTTTTCGATACCTTTCAAAAGTGTCTTTCCAAACGATTCCTCTTCTTCGGCGATGATTTCGATGACTCTTTTTTCCTCTTTCTTGATTTCCGGAAACGTTTCGCCGAGCATTTTTACAACCGTCGGTACCAACTTGTGGAAAAAGCCTTGTTTGGCGTTCAATTTCTCGCGTCCAAATCGAACGGCTCTTCTCAAGACTCTTCTCAAGACGTAGTTTCTCCCATCTGACCCGGGACTGGCGCCGTCCGCTATGGCGACGGTTAACGTTCTCACGTGATCTGCGACTACTCTGTACGCCATATCTTTCTCTCCAGCATCAGCGACACCTAACAAACCGGTGTAAGGCGACGAACCGGTCACTCTTTGAATCTCTCTGAAAATCGGGAGAAATACATCCGTATCGTAGTTCGACGGTCGGTCTTGTAAACAACTCGCCAAGCGTTCGAAACCCATGCCGGTATCCACGTGTTTGCTCGGTAACGGTTTCAAAACCCCACCTTCCTCTCGGTTGTATTGAATAAACACCAAGTTCCAAATCTCCAAACAGTTCGGATCGTCCATGTTGACTAAACTCGACGCGTCTCTGTTACCAATTCGATCGAAATGGATTTCGGTACAGGGACCGCACGGTCCAGTATCGCCCATCTCCCAAAAGTTATCCGCGCAATCGAAGGGTAGCACTTTCGAGGCTGGGAGAAACTTCAACCAAATATCTCTCGCTTCTAAATCCGGTTCTAAACCTTGCTTTGGATCGCCACCGAAATACGTCGCGTATAATCGATCCGGGTCGATTTTGTACACCTCCGTTAACAACTCCCACGCCATGGAAATGGCGCCTTCTTTAAAGTAATCGCCAAATGACCAGTTCCCGAGCATTTCAAAGAACGTGTGATGATACGTGTCTTTCCCGACGTCGTCTAAATCGTTATGTTTACCTCCGGCGCGAATGCACTTTTGCGAATCCGTGACTCTTTTCAACGTATACAGCGGTGATTTCGGGTCGCACGTGCCTAAAAAGATTGGTTTGAACTGGTTCATGCCGGCGTTGGCAAAGAGTAAAGTCGGATCGTCGTGCGGCACAACTGGCGAAGACGGCACGATCGTGTGCGCGTGCTTGCTTTCAAAAAAAGAAGTGAACGTATTTCGAACTTTCGCCGCGGACCAACTGCAATTTTCGGTTTGATCGATGGGCAAGTTTTTCAGCGCTTTCACTTCGCCTTCCCATCGCATCGGTTCTTGACAACACGTCATCTTCCCGACAGCTTCTAACCATTCCGGCAACGCGTACACCGTTTCCAACCAAAACTTCACCGCCGGATACTCTTCGTTCCACTCGTTCTCAGGAATCAGGTGTAAAAACAAATTCTCGCAACTCGACGCGCCGACGATATCCGCCAACGTAAAGCCTCTCTCTGGGACTAAAAACGCGCCTCTCTTCTCCGCCATCGTTTTCTTCAAGTGCTGTTCTAAACTCGTCAAAAAAGAGCGACATGTTTTCTTCGTCCTCTCCTCGTTTATTTCGTCGTACGCGACACCTCTGGCTTTCCCGATCCCGATGATTGGGTACAACCACCCCGGTCCGCTCGCGTCCAACTGGTTAAAACTATCCATAAAGCCGTCGATTTTCGCTCGCAATTCCGCACCCCCGCTTTCCTTCGGGTATACCATCTCGCCACTCACAGAGCACAAATATCGGCAAATCGCGTTCGATTCAAACACCGCCGTCTCATTCGCGTCGTCGCACACCAGCATCGGCACCTTACCGAACGGGTTCATCTTCAGATACTCTTCCGTTTTGTTCGTTTCCCCCATCGTCACCGGGACGTAGTCCAATCGAATCGAACAATACTTCGCGGTGACTGCAATCCGATGCGAACGAGACGTCGGCCCGTACAGCTTCATTTTTTTCAATTTTAATAAGAACAACAATAAGAATAACTGCACGTTACGTGTGTATATATATCTCAAAGATGCGTGCGATTGCGTGTCCGTTTATAAATAATAAAGAGAGATTACGAACACGTCTCACACAACAACATCAAGAACAGAAATGAGGCAAGTTTGTGGCCAAAATCAACTCTAAAACGCAAGAATTTTTTCTCATGCACACAAACACATCAAGCCCTACTGAAAACTGGTAAGCAGCGAGCGCTTTCGCGAAAAACGCGACGATACTCATTGAATTCAAATTTTAGTTTTAGAAGCAAAGAGAGGCGATTGCTCTTTAGTAGTAGTATTCGTGTGTGTTTTTTTTTGTGTGTGTCGAAGTAAATATATACGTTATGCGTTAAAAGTCTTAATAGTAAAACTCGTCTCGCGGAGGAGGACGGGTTCGTCCCTCTCTCTCTTTCATTCATTCATTCTCTCTCTCTCTCTCTGTCTCTTTCTCTTTACAAGTGGTAATCCTTCGGGACGTGCTCGATCCACCCTTTGGTATCTTTTAAACGACCTTGTTGGATGCCGGTGAGCTCGTCGTATAACATTTGTCCGGTGGCGCCAATTTTGCCGTCGCAAAAGACGGTTTTCTTGCCTCGGTGCGTGACCGAGCCAACCGGGACGACGACGACCGCGGTGCCGGTGCAAAAGCACTCGTCCGCGGACAAGACTTCATCCAAGCCCACTTTTCTTTCCTCGACCGTGTATCCTTTGTCTCTGGCCAATTCGATGATGCTCTTTCTCGTGATGCCGGGTAAAATGGTCCCTTCCAAAGCCGGCGTGGCGATCGTTTTGCCCTTCACCACGAAAAAGTTGCACGAAGACACCTCTTCGATGTATTTGTTCTCCTTGGCGTCTAAATAAATAACGTCCGAAAACCCCTCTTTTTTCGCTTGCAACTGCACTTTCAAAACTGGAGAGTAGTTTCCGACGCATTTCGTGGATCCGGTCCCGCCTGGCGCGGCTCGATGGTAATCCTCTTCGACGATCAAATCGATCGGCGACAACTGACCTCCCTTGAAATACGAAGCAACCGGACTGACGTAAATCAAAAATGTATACGATGGCGCCGGACCTAACCCCAAAATCGCCCCAGTCCCAATCAACAACGGTCGAATGTACAAGGATCCAACCCCAACTGGCGGCACGTAGTCTCTGTTCGCGCTGATAACCTTCTTCACCGCGTCTTCGAAGATGTCCTTCGGTACCGGCGGCATTGACATCCTCCCGGCGCCTTCCGCAAACCTCTTCGCGTTTTCATCCGGACGAAACGTAACGATCTCATCCTCGGGCGTTCGAAAAGCTTTCATGCCTTCAAAGATCCCTTGACCGTAATTCAACACCGCCGCGGATGGTGACACCGAAATGTTTCCGTACGGGTGAATTGACCCAACTTTCCACTGCCCATCGATGGTGCACTCGGCGATATACATGGATTCGGTTTCGGTTAAACCAAAACCAAGTTTCGACCAGTCAATCTCCGGCCTCGTTATCGCGTTGTTCACAGCGAGATTTCCTCTCGTTATTCTCTTCTCTCGTCTTCTTCTATTTAATATTCTGTTCTTCTCGTTGTTGTTGTTACTAAACTTGTTGTTCTGCATTATTGCACTTCGTCTCCCCGCCGCAGAGGACGATGATGATGATGCCGAAGAAGAGGCGACTACGCTAGAACTATTCGAAACCGTTGGTCGAAAAACCATCGTCGTCGTCGTCGAAGATGCGTTGGACGCCATCATTTTTTCTAGGTATGTCTTTGTCTTCTCTCTCTCTCTCTCTCTCAACAGGAGGAGTGCAACACGCTCGTCGGTGTGAAAAGTAAAGTCCTCTTATCTCTCTCTTTTCACCAATGGGGCTGCTAAACCCTAGACCCTAAACTTTTTTCAGTCTTTTTTTCTCTCTCTCTCTCCTTTTTCCTTTTTCCTCTTCCTTCTTCAAAACAAGGTAAAAAGGAGAAGCATTATTAAAATGAAGATCGACGAAGTCGCCTCGACGACGAAGAAAGCGCGAGTGGCCACGCACACGCACATCAAGGTATTTAATAATACTCTTTAACGAATTTAAATTCGCCTTTTTGATTGATTGTTATTGTTATTGTTATTGTTATTGTTATTGTTTGTTGTTTTAAACAATTCTTTTCATCATCATCTTCGCGTGGCGTCTCGCAATCGGTCAATTTTGTTTTGAATCCTTCCCATCATTTTCATCATCATCGTTCGATTATTTCATCATCGGAGGATGAAACCTTTACTCAAATTGAACGCTCATCGCATCACAGGGTCTCGGGCTGAACGAAAAAGGCGCGGCCGTCGCGCAAGCCGCCGGATGGGTCGGCCAAGAATCCGCTCGGGAAGCCTCCGGCGTCGTCGTGGACATGATCAAAGAGAAAAAAATGGCTGGAAGAGCCTTGTTATTTACGGGCGCGCCGGGGACGGGGAAGACGGCGTTGGCGCTAGGGATCGCGCAAGAATTAGGGACGAAAGTACCGTTTTGTCCCATGGTCGGGTCAGAGGTGTATTCGCACGAGGTGAAGAAGACGGAAGTGTTGATGGAGAACTTTCGAAGAGCGATTGGTTTGCGGATTAAAGAGAACAAGGAGGTGTACGAAGGCGAGATTGTGGAAATGACGCCGGAAGAGACGGAGAGCACTTCGGGCGGGTACGGGAAAGTTATCACGAGCGTAGTCGTTGGATTGAAAACGGTGAAAGGGACGAAACAGTTGAAATTAGACCCGTCGATTTACGACGCGATGCAGAAAGAAAAGGTGAAGTTGGGCGACGTGATTTACTTGGAGGCAAACTCGGGGTCGGTGAAACGAGTTGGGAGGTGCGATGCGTACGCTTCGGAGTTCGATTTAGAAGCGGAAGAGTACGTTCCGTTACCGAAAGGCGACGTGCATAAAAGAAAAGAGATTGTGCAGGATGTAACTTTACACGATTTGGACGCCGCCAACGCGAGACCGCAAGGCGGATCCGATATCATTTCAATGATGAGTCAAATCATGAAACCGAAGAAAACAGAGATTACGGAAAAGTTAAGGAGAGAAATCAATAACGTGGTTAACAGATACATCGATAGTGGCATCGCCGAGTTAGTCCCGGGAGTGTTGTTTATCGACGAGGTGCACATGTTGGATCAAGAATGTTTCACGTTTTTGAACAAAGCGTTGGAGTCGCAATTGGCACCGATTGTTATTTTTGCCACCAACAGAGGGGTGTGCCCGGTGAAAGGCTCAGACGGGATGGTGGCACCGCACGGTATTCCGGTAGATTTGTTAGATCGCTTGCTGATTGTTCGAACGATTCCTTACACGAGCGAAGAAAACGTACGGATTTTAGCCGTGCGAGCGGACGTGGAAGAGATTGAGATGGACGAAGCGAGTTTGGCGAGATTAGGCGAGGTTGGCGACGAGACGACTTTGAGACACGCGGCGCAGTTGATGACGCCGGCGGCGGTGATTGCGCAACAAAGCGGGAGAGAGGAGATATCGATTGCGGATTTAGAGGAGTGTCAAAGATTGTTTTTTGATCCGAAGAAGAGCGCTAAGTTATTGCAAGAGCAAGCGGATAAATTTATCACGTATTGATAACTCAATAAAATTGCTTCGCGTTCGTCATCAGTGCAGTAGTCCTAATATTTATTATGTATGTAGTGGTGAAACAAATAAGAAATGTACTAAATGAAAATAATGGGTACTCTACAGTATGGTACACTTGGTTTTATTCGATATTACAAAACGCAAATCGAAGCGCGCGCAGCTTTCGTCCTTTTTTCCTTCCCTCTTGTTCTCATTTTATTGAACAGCCGCTGCCGCTGCACGCTTCTTATCAGCGACTACATCCATAAAGGTTTGTTGAGATTGTCCAGTCCCACCCGATCCGCCATCGGATCCTTTCTTTTCGTTCCCGGAATCGTTGTTCCCGGAATCCGTGTTCGTGTTGTTATTATCGTCTCCGTTGTTGGCTTCCTCAAACGTGCCATCGGAATCTCTCTTCGTCATTTGCATGTATGGATGTGGCCGCGTTTGCTGCGTCGCCATGGACGTTGGCACGAGCGCGTCACTTGTAAGCGTGGCCGTGGTCGCATCGCGAGCACTTTCGCTGTTAAACTTCATAGAGTTCACCGCACTCTCCACCAACTTGGCTTGTTTCTCCTCCGCGCTCGCGTCGGAAGAGGCGTTTAAGAAGGTTTGGTACCCGCTGCCGACGAGTTGCATTTGATCTTCCCACATTCGCTTCGATAGCAAATTCTTCTTCAAGTTATCGACGAGTAAAACGGTCGTTTCTCGATCAATCGGTCGCATATTTTGTAAATTCTCCGCCGCTTCTTCCGCAGAGATGCTATCGTTTTCCAACATTCTCGCAAACGCGGAGTACACGACTTGGAAGTTTGGCGTGTTTTGATTCGCTTTCTTTCTTTGCGCATCGGTCAGCGAATTGTTCTGCGTAGGATTCCAAGCCGAATGTTGCAACTGGTCGCCGCCGTTCACTTGCTGCCCCGCGCCACCTAAGTTCGAGCCGTGTGCAGACTGGTTCGTATTTTGTTGGTGTTGCTGATGAAAGCCTCCCAAACGCGAGGGACCTCCAGAACCGATGCTTTTTTTCCTGTCTGTACCTTTTGAAGTTGGGGTGTTCGGTGCTTTCCTTTTTGATCCTTTTTGCACCTCGTACGTTGCGCCCGTCAAGGAATTTCGAACTTGCTCTTGCATTTCATTCATTTGCTGCGTGATGTATTCGTGCGTCATGCATTGGTGGTTGCTCTTGGAACCGCCGCCGCTATTATCGTCCTCGTCACTAATATTATTGTTGTTTATGAAATCTGTCGCAGTCATCATCAACTCTTTATTATGACCGCCGGTTTCTTTGTACGAAGTTGTCGCCGTGCCGTTGTTGCTATCTACTAAACGGTTAATCGCGTCGTCTTCCGCCGAACCGCCACCAGAGGCGTCGTTGCTATTCATGATTTCTCTATTATTCTCGTCGTCGTCGTCTTCATCATCTTCTGCTTCGTCATCGACCATACCCGCAAGTTGATCGTCGCTTCTAAATAAGTCATCCATCGGCGGTTCGTTTCCGGGATGAAGCAAGGAGGATTTCTGTGTTTTCGTATTCTTCTTCATAGTGTTGGCGTTCTTTTTCGTTCCAGTAGTCTTCGGTTTCGCAGCTTTCTTTTCTTTTTTCGGCGTCGATTGCTTCGCTTTCTTATTACCCTCGTCGCTCGCGTTCGTATTATTATTGTAATTATTACTCTGCGATACTTCTTGCTTCTGCAACTGTTTCTTCGGCGAGAGTTTCTTCGAAGGAGAAGACGGGAGACCAGAGGCGGCGTCTACTAACGACGAACCGTTCTTAGTTGCAGTGGCATCAGCAGTTCCATCGCCTGTTGTTTTCACCGGTACTTCATGTTGCTGCTGCTCATGTACTACTACTTTAGCTGATGGCGGCGGTGCTACTGGTGGTGGTTTCACCGCTTTGTGCGGATACGGTCGACTCGCCTTCTTCTTCGGCCTCGGCGGCGGCACCGCTTCTCCGGTGCCCAACTTTTCAATCTTCAAGAAATATTTTTGCGCGTGCGAACGGATTTGAATGATCGATTTCGATTTCACGTGCTCTTTGATTTGCTTCCAGTTTCGCTGGTATCTGTGTATTCGAAGACGATAAAAAAGAAGAAGAAGAAGAAAAATGTCAGCAATAGTTGTTTTCGCGTTTTCGTCACGACGCCATAATCACAAGGAGAAAGAAGAGACGCGTCATCATCCTCCTCGCACGAAAGAAGCAGAAAAACAAAAAAACAAACGCACAGCGCGATAGCCTCCACGAACAGCCCGTGTTCTTCGTCCGTCCAACTTTCTCTGGATTTTGTGATGGTGTATTCTTTCCTCGCTTTAATGTTCACTTCTTCTTGTTCTTCCTTCTCCATCTTATTGTTAGTATTATTCGTCGTCTCTTCGTCGTTCGTCGTCATCTCTCCTCCCGCTCTCAAATTTGGACGTTTCCCTCCTCCGCCTCCGAAAAGATATTCTCGAGATATCTCAACGCGGGGGGAAAATTCTCTCTCGAGAGATCTCTTTCAACGACGAAAGAAGAAGCGTTGATGCCGACGATCGAAAATGGTCAGATCACAAAGACAGAAGAGAGAGAAGAAGAAGCTTGAATGAAGGAGATCAGACGGCAGAGAAGGCGGACGACGGGTGATCAAAGCGGCGCGTTGTTTCTTTTCTGCGCGTCGTCGTCGTACTATAATTTGGTACACAGATGAGACGAAAGAAAAGAAAGAGCTGAGTCAATTGTACTTTAGGGTTTGTGA